>ERZ1026810.406-NODE-406-length-26075-cov-5.125944_pt1 | contig 26075 bp, 29 predicted proteins | sample MGYA00520872_ERZ1026810 | MGnify/ENA primary metagenome ERZ1026810 (study PRJEB33270, sample SAMEA104284477) | anaerobic digester metagenome | biome: Anaerobic digester microbiome; feature: mesophilic sludge digester; material: Anaerobic digester biomass | place... | reverse complement strand
ATGTGATGTTTTTTTTACTGATACGGCAGCCACCAGGATGTAAACAGAGTAAATCGTCGGCAGCGTCAGATGTGTATAAGAGACAGGCTGGAGACAACGGGGTCGTCCTCCCGCAGGGAGGTCTTGACACGGATGTCGGCGTTCCGGTCATGGGACAGCAGGTGATACACGACGGTGAACTCGCCCGCTGGCTGGCCCGCCCGGTGGACCCGCTCCCGCTCGTCGATGGCGGTCAGGTCGTAGAGCATGCGGTAGGGCCGGGGGATCTCGTTCTTCAGGCACCGCAGGGCCGTCTCTACTCGATCCCGGGGCACCCAGAGGGTCGGGATGCCGTCCCTGGTCTCCTGCGGGACGACCTGGCCGACGCCGAGCCTCTCTTCGAGATGCCGGATTGTTCCCCGGGTTTCTTCCACGGTCTCTCCCAGGCGGGCCGCCGACGCGCCCGTCACACCTCGTCGGGCGATCGAAACGTGACCGCGGCGCTCCGCGCTTGCCGTTTTTCATCGCGCATCGAAGGCATCGGTCTCTTCCGCACGCCCCGCGGCCCCGCGACCCAGCTCAGCGGACGCCTCTCGCCGCCCACGGCGCGCTGCAGCAGCAGCAGGCCCTCGATGAACGCCTCGGGGCGCGGCGGACAGCCCGGGATGTAGACGTCCACGGGCAGGATCCGGTCGACGCCCTGGACAACGCTGTAGCTGTCGTACATGCCGCCGGAGTTGGCGCAGGACCCCATGGAGATCACCCAGCGGGGCTCCATCATCTGCTCGTAGAGCCGCCGGATGATCGGTGCCATCTTGATGAAGGGCGTCCCGGCGATGACCATGACGTCGGCCTCCCTGGGCGTGCCGCGGAGCACCTCGGCCCCGAAGCGGGCGATGTCGTAGCGGCTCGTGGCGCTGGTGGCCATCTCCACGTAGCAGCACGACAGGCCGAAGTTGAAGGGCCACAGCGAGTTCTTGCGACCCCAGGCCAGGAGGTCCTGGAGCCTAGCCAGGACGAAGCCGTGGTGTTCGGCCTGTCCCCCGGCACGCTCCGCCCCGCTCTTGCCTGCCAGGGACCACTTCATGATGACCCACCCGACGGGGATTCCCGCTGCCTCTTCATCTCGCCCCAGTCCAGCGCGCCCATCCGCCACAGGTAGCCGAGCGAGGCCGCGAGGACCCCGATGAACACGGCGACGGCACAGTAGGCTTCCCAGCCCGCCTGCCGCGCGACGACGGCCCAGGCAAAGATGAAAACGGCTTCCACGTCGAAAATGACGAAGAACACGGCGACAAGAAAATACTTGATGTTGAACCGGGTCCATGCGGCCCCCGTTGGGGCGAGGCCCGATTCGTAAGGCTCCCCCGTCGTCCGTCCCGAATGCCGCTCGCCCAGGACATGGGAGAGCCCGATCAGGACCGCCACGAGACACAGCACCGCCGCCGCGTAGACGTCCAGGGGCCAGAGATGGGGATCGAACGCTGCCGGCTTGTCGGTCATTCGCACTCCCGTCGCCGCGTGGGCCTTTCGGACCGCGCGCAGGTGCAGCCGCGGCGGCCCTCCGCCTGCGCCTGATCCGCAGCCGTCGCCTTCATTCTACTCTTTCCATGCATTCACGTTATCAGGGAAAAGAATCCCCGGGCGGGGGAAAAACCTTACTTCCCTCTCAGAGAAAGCAGGATGCGGGCACTCAGGGCGGCAACCCGTCCGTGGCGACCCGACCCGGGAGGAGACGACAGGCGGGAACGATGAATTTCCGTCAGAGGCGGCCCTCTTCGCAGAGGCCCGAAAGCAGCAGGTGGATGTAGACCAGGCCCGCGAAGCCCGGGCAGTTCCGGAGTCGCCTGTCGATCGCTTCGTCGTCCAGCGGCTTGCGTGCATGCAGAAGGCCCTGGAGCCTGTTTCGGGCCCCCACGTCGCCCCGGGGGAAAACCGCGGCCCGTCCCAGTCCCCTGAGCAGGGCATAATCCGCCGTCCAGCGGCCGACGCCCCTCAACCGCAGGAGCATCGAGCGGGCCTCTTCGTCTCCCATGGCCCCGAGGCCCTCCAGATCGATGGCGTTGTCCGCGACCTGGCGCGAAAGCGAGACCAGGGCCTCGGCCTTCTGGCGGCTGAACCCCAGCGGTTTCAGGTCGGCCGCCTCCAGTCCGGCCAGCACCTGCGGACGGGGGAAGCCGTAGACCGCTCCCCCGGGAGTGTCGAGGCGGTCTCCGCAGGCCTCGGCCAGCCGGTTGAGGATCGTGATCCCCACCGTCAGGGAGAGCTGCTGGCAGCAGATCCCGTTGACCAGCGCCTCGAAGACGGACGGGAATCGCGGCAGACGGACCCCGCGGAAGGCCTCCGCGAGGGCATCGAATTTCCTGTGACCGCGCGCCAGTCGATAGAAATCGGACAGATCCGTCCCAAGGCCCAGCATCCGGCCGAGAAGGGCCCGCATCGTGGCCGTCGACTGCACCGGCGGCTGTTCGCCGAGGAGCCGGACATTCAGAACCGGCCGCTTCGCGTCGCCGGTCTGGGTGACCTGCACTTCGAGGACGGTCCCGTCGTCCGCGACAACCCGCCGCCAGGCGACCCCGTCCCAGCGATCGACGATGTTGCCGGGCCGCCTCCGGAGGGCCCATACCGTGTAGTCGAGGCGGAACGGGGCCTGCGGTCTCAACCGGAAAGAGGCCTCGTTCAGGGACACGGTCCCGCGCTTCTCCTTCATTCGCCGAACCTCCTGCAGGGGACCGGGGAACCTCGTTCATCGCCCGGCCCATCGAAGAAAAACCGGCGCCCGCGCGATTCGTGCCGAGACCGTCGAACGTCCCGTCGCAGGCCGGGAAGCAAGGTTCCGATGCAGGTCATGCTGAACGGACAGGGGTTCAAAAGCGACGAGGGCAGGAAACACGGAAACGCGACCGGACGAGAGGTTTCCCCGACGTCCTGCCCTTCCCCCGGACCCTGCACCCGATACCCCGTGTTCACATGCTCAATTCGATGATGTCCCGATCCTTCAGCACGTGCGTCCTCTCCACGCGCATGCCGTCGAATTTCGCCGAGCCCCAGACGCGGGCATACTTGAGCTTCGTCACGAAGTCCTTGTGCACCTTCTCGGCCACGTCCATGACGGTGGAGCCCGCGGGGACCGTGTAGGGCATGGAGAGGTCGGGATCCTTCCCCGGCGGCTTGGAGTAGACGCGGATGATGGAAACCAGCTGGAAGATCCCCCGCTTCAGATCCTCGAGGCCCTCTTTCTTCAGGCACGACAGGGCCACCATGGGGAAACGGCTTCCCCGGGCCGACCTGAGCCTGTCGAAGTTCTCCATGGCCCCCGGCAGATCCTTCTTGTTTGCCGCCACCAGCGCCCGCTTGACAAGCACGCGCGTCTCCCCTTCCCTCGGTTTCTCCGTCCGGATGTTCCACTTCCCGATCTGATCGAGGAGGAGCTCCATCTGGGTGTCGGCGTCCTCCGCAAGATCGATCACGATGAGCAGGGCGTCGGCAACCCTCATGATCCCGGAGACCCAGCCGTCCGTCGCCTCGTTGGGAATGGGGGGGAGGTCGATGAGCTGGATCTGGATGTCTTCGTAGGGCATCATCCCCGGGCAGGGCAGGACCGTCGAGAGGGGATAGTCTGCAATGACAGGGACGGCTTTGGTGAGGTTCGCCAGGATGGAGGACTTTCCCGAATTGGCAAAGCCCGCCAGCGCGACCTGGGCGGCCCCCTCCCGGGGCACGTTGTAGAGGCTGTCGCGGCCGCCTCCCTTTTTCCTGCGCTGCTCCTGGGCTTCCTTGTTGAGCTGGGAGAGCTTGCGCCGGAGGTCGGCGCGCAGGTGGTCGGTCCCCTTGTGCTTGGGGACCGTGGCCATCAGGTCCTCCAGGGCGGCGATTTTTTCTGCCGTCGTGGCGGCCTGCTTGAAGCGTCGCTCGGCCTCGAAGTAATCCGGCGGTAGATTGGCCGGCATTCGTTCTGCCCTCCGAATGTCGGTCTGACTGTGCGGCTATTCTATGTTCCCGCGGCGGGCGCCTCCGTCCACTCCGTGTCGCCCGAGCAGGCGATGACCTTCCCGCCGACTTCGAACCGGAGGGAGCAGGCGTTGGCGCCGCCGGGGTGAAGGCCGATGAACGGCGTCACGCGGACGGCCCCTTCGGAGAAGGGAATCCCCGGCGCCATTTCCCGGGGATCGATCCCGAACGTCCGCTTCGCGCCCGACGAGCCGGGGAAATAAGCCTCCATGGCGGCCGGCAGCCTCTCTGCCAGCCCGGGCGGTCCCGCCACGAGGAGCTCGGCCGTCCGGCGGCTACTCTTCGTCTTCCGCCACGGTGTGCGGGAGCTTCTTCAAATCATAGCCCTCGGCCGCCTTCACCCCCGCGCGCAGGGCCTTGAGGTTGAGCTCTTCGGTGCCGGCCGGGACCCGTGCCACCAAGGCCTCCTCGAGGCTTTCCAGAGAAATGCCCTGGATGAGATGTCCCAGGGCGCCGAGGGCAATCATGTTGGCCACCAGGTCCGTCCCGAACGTTTCCCGGGCGATCTTCGTGAAGGGGATGGACACGGTCTTCGCCGTGGGCACCTTGCTGACCAGCGTGCTGTCCACGATCAGGAGGCCCGTCGGCTTGAGGTCGCCGAAGTAGGTGTTGACGGAGGCCTGGTTCATGGCCAGCAGGAAATCCGGCATCTCCACCTTGGGGTAATCGATGGGGCCGTCGCTGATGACGACCTCCGCCTTGCAGGTCCCGCCCCGTGCCTCCGGCCCGTAGCTCTGCGTCTGGCTGACCTGCCTGCCTTCGTGGACACCGGCCGCCTCGGCCAGCACGACGGCGGCCATGATGATCCCCTGTCCCCCCGAGCCGGCCAGGCGGATCTCCTGGCGGTCGGCTTTGTTCCTGATCTGTTCGGACATCGCCATTACCCCTCGCACCTCGCAGGGGGTTTCGGCTCGTTGCGGATTCCCCTGGCCCGTTCACGGGCCCGCTCGTACTCCTCGTTGTAGGAGGGCCGCTCGGAATCGGCCAGGACGCCGATGATGAACTTCCCCGCACGCTCCTCGGGTTTCATCTTCGAGGCGGCCTGCATCCGGACGGCGTTCTCCTTGAACCACTCGAGCATCTTTACGGGGCTCGCCATCTTGTTGCGCCTGCCGAACTGGGTGTGGCAGTTGGAGAGCACTTCCACGGAGCTGAACCCCTTCTTTCGGATGCCGGCCTCGATGAGCTGATCGAGCAGGGCCGCGTGGTAGACGGTGCAGCGGGCCACGTAGGAGGCATCGGCCGCCACGGCCAGCGCCGAGATGTCGAAGGCGTGCTCCACCATGCCGTAGGGGGTCGTCGTCGTCCTGGCCCCGTAGGGGGTCGTGGGCGAGTACTGGCCGCCCGTCATGCCGTAGACCTGGTTGTTCACGATGATGGCCGTCATGTCCACGTTGCGTCGGGCGGTGTGGATGTAGTGGTTTCCGCCGATGGCCGTGGCGTCGCCGTCGCCCATGATGACGATGACCGTGAGCTCCTCCCTGGAGAGCTTGAGCCCCGTGGCGAAGGTCAGGGCGCGGCCGTGGGTCGTGTGGAGCGTGTTGAAATCGGCGTAGGTGGTCATCCGTCCCGAGCAGCCGATGCCGGACACGAGGGCGACCTTGTTCTTGTCGAGCCCGAGGCGGTCGATGGCGCGAATGAGCGAGCCCAGGACGATGCCGTTTCCGCATCCGGGGCACCAGATGTGGGGAAACTTCTTGTCGTGCCGAAGGTACTTGTGCACGAGCCCGGTCATGCCCTCTGCCATGGGTCGCGTCCTCTCAGTAGTACATCTTGATCAGGCAGTCGCTGATCTCCCGCGGGGTGATCAGCCGGCCGTCGACGCGGTTCAGCGTCTCCACGCGCGAGCTGCCGCGATGGACGCGCTTGACCTCGCGGCTGATCTGCCCGATGTTCATCTCCGGGACGAGAACGGCCCGGCATTGTTTCAGGACCTTTTCCACGCAGCGCCGCGGGAAGGGGAAGAGCGTGATGAGCTGCAGGAGCCCCGCCTTCACCCCGCGTTCGCGTGCCTCGAGGACGGCCCGCCGGGCCGAACGGGCCACGGAGCCGTACGCAATCACGGCGACCTCGGCGTCTTCCATCCGGTAGCTCTCCACCCGCTGGATCTCGTGGAAGCCCTGGGTGATCTTCCGGAACAGCCTGCGCATCAGGGCGTCGATCTCGTCGGAGCGCTGCGTCGGGAATCCCCTCTCGTCATGCGTCAGCCCTGTCACATGGTGGCGATAGCCGTCGCCGAAGGCGGCCATGGGCGGTACCCCCGTTCCCGTGTCCTCGTACGGGCGGTACCACTCGGGCGGCACCGCCGGCTTCAGGCGGTCGACGACCTCGATCTCTCCGGGCGGCGGCGGGACAAAGGTCTCCCGGGTGTGGGCCACCACCTCATCTGAGAGGATGATGACCGGTACCCTGTATTTCTCGGCCAGGTTGAAGGCGAACACGGTGAGCTCGAAGCAGTCTCGGACGCAGGAGACGGCCAGCACGATGACGGGGTGGTCGCCGTGGGTGCCCCAGCGGGCCTGCATGACGTCGCCCTGGGAGGCCAGGGTGGGAAGCCCGGTGCTCGGCCCTCCGCGCATTACGTTCACGACGACGCACGGCGTCTCCGCCATGCAGGCATAGCCGATGTTTTCCTGCATGAGCGAGAACCCGGGGCCGCTCGTGGCCGTCATGGCCTTCACGCCGGCCAGCGACGCCCCGATGACGGCGCCCATGCTCGCGATCTCGTCCTCCATCTGGATGAAGGTGCCCCCGAGGGCCGGAAGCTTGAGGGCCATGTGTTCGGCGATCTCCGAGGCGGGGGTGATGGGATAACCCGCGAAAAACCGGCACCCCGCCGCCAGCGCCCCCTCGGCCAGGGCCTCGTTTCCCTGGAGAAGCAGGATTTTGCCCTCTTTCGACCGTCCGCTCATGAAGGTGTCTCCCCGGGCGAGGCGTCCCGCTCCTGGACCGAGATGGCCAGGTCGGGACAGTGCATTTCGCAGAAGCGGCAGCCGATGCACTCCTCCGGCTTTTCCACGTGAGCGCCCGTGTCGTCGCAGCGCAGGACCTGCTTCGGGCAGAAGGCCGCGCAGATCCCGCAGTTCTTGCACCAGGCCCGGATGATGAACGGCCGATACCGCTTCTTCCTCTTTTCGGGTTTCGGAGCCGTTCCGGTGCCGTCCTTTTCCCCGGGCACGGAATTTGTTTTCGTACCGCCTGGTTTCGCCATGAGGGTTCACGCCTGCCGGCCTTGTGTTTCTGTACGGAACATGGCCTCATATCACGTCGTGGACCGTCGGACAAGCATTTTCAGCAGCCCGAAGCCCCTGAAATTCCCGTTGACCGGCTCCGGACGCTCCGCTATACGTGAACAGGACGGACATGGACGAAAAAACCGTATTCATCGTTGCGGCGGCCCTTTTCATCGGCCTCATCGCCTTGCTTGTCAGCCGGTCGGGGGAGAATCACGGCCTGCTCAGGCCCAGCGGGACCGCGACGGAAAATTTTCAGGCCTCCCGGATGGTTTCCGGCCTCGGCTACTGGTTCAGCGGGCCCGAGTCGCACCCGGTGGCGATCATCGGCGTGGAGGAACGGTTTCGGTTCGACTCGGCCGGTTACTGGGCGCGGGTCGACGGGGAGGACGCGCTCAAGAGGCTCGTCGCGGGCATGCGCTCACAGGCGCTTCCGCTCAATCAGGATCTCCGCGGCTTCGAGATGGTTGACCGGCGGGGCGAGCGGATCGGCGAGTGGTATTCCGCCCCGGGCATCCAGGCGGTGATCACGAGAACGGGCATCGACAGCGTCGAGATCTATCCGCCGTCTTCTGAGCCGGTCAGGCCCTGACAGGCCCTGAGCCGCCCGCGGCTTACAGGCCCTTCTTCTCGAAGAACCAGAAAATTCCCAGGAACAGCACGCTGAGCACCGCGATGACCGGCCAGGGTCCCATGCCCAGCGCCGACGGGATCGTGATCTTTCCGTGGTTGCCCCAGGTCAGGATCGTCGCCTTGACCTGCGGGTAGACCTCCGCGAAAAGGGCCGCCCCCAGGATCATCCCCGCGAGGCCGAACAGGGCGTCCCATCGGCCTTCGCCGAGGGCCCCCACGGCTGTCCCCGGACAGTACCCCACGACGGCCCAGCCGATGCCGAACAGGATTCCCCCGATGACATTGGCCCCGAGGACGGTCTCCTTGAGGCTGAACTTGATGAGGCCGAACTCGTTCAGGCCGTAGAGGCCGATCATGGCGACGAGGATCGCCGAGAGCATGAACTTCATGATCGTCATGTCGAGCAGCCGCATGGCGCCCACCTGTTTGTCGTAGCGCAGGACCTGTCCCTTCTGGAGGAGGAACCCGAAGATCACGCCGGTGATCAGGCCGGAGTACAGTTCGTTCATCGCCTGTCACCTCCGTAGAGAATCCGCGCCGTGACGACGCCGGCCCCGAAGAAACAGATCAGGGCGATGTAGCCGCTCACCGCTATTTGAGCCAGACCGCTCAAACCGTGGCCGCTCGGTCACCCGTCGGCCATTCGGGCCCCGAACATCAGCACGATGCCCCCGAGAAAGGCCGCAGCCCAGCGTTTCGCCCCCGAGGACCCGAATCGGGCTTCCCACATGGGCGGCACAGGGGTCGACCGAAAGTCTTTCGTGAAGACCGCTGCCGCCAGGGCGCCGAAGAAGATCCCCACGACGAACATCCACTGCCACTCGATCTTGATTTTTTCCTTCTTGTAGTACTCCTGCCCCGTCGCATGCCCCGGCGCGACAGCCTGTTCGACCATTCCCGCCGCTCGGACAAAGGTTGTCGAGGCGCCGAAATACTTGCCCGTCAGGAATACGGACATCACCAGCAGCACTCCCGCCAGGGCCCCGGCGATGTAAGGGGACCAGCCCCTGCGCGTCATGACTTTCATCGTGTCCTCCTAAACTACAGGTATCGGGCATCGGGAATCGGAAAGAGATGGAAGTTAGGAAGCTTCATCTTCTTCCGGACCCTGGACCCTGTTCTTATGATCCCACTCTCAGGACGATCTTGCCGAAGTGCCTGTCCTCCTCCATCATCCGGTGCGCCGCCTGCACCTCCTCGAGCGGGAACACCTTCTCGATGAGGGGCACGATGGTCCGGTCGGCAAATTTCGGCAGGGCCCGGCGCGTGAACTCGGCGACGATCCCGCCCTTCTCGGAGACGGGGCGGGACCGGAGCACCGAACCGATGATCCGCTGCCGCTTCACCATCATGAGTCCCAGGTTCAGCTCGGCCTTGATGCCGCTCGTCACGCCGATCAGGACGAGCCTGCCAGCGTAGGCCAGCGAGTTCATGTTCGGCTCGAGGTACTTCGCGCCGATGTGGTCCAGGATGACGTCGACGCCGCGCTTGCCCGTGAAATTCTTCACGGCTTCCGAAAAATCGGGCGTCTCCCTGTAATTGATCACCAGGTCCACTCCGAGCTGCTTCACGCGGTCCATTTTCTCGGGAGAGGCCGTCACGATGAGCTTCGTGTCCGGGGCGAGGGCCCTGCAGAGCTGCACGGCCGCCGTGTTGACCCCGCCGCCGCCGCCGTGGAGCAGCGCGACCTGCCCGTCGCTAAGTTCCCCCAGGATGAAAACGTTCAGGAAGGCCGTGATGTAGGACTCGCAGACGCAGGCGGCCTCCTCGAAGCTCATGCTCCCGGGGATGCGCATCAGGTGATCCGCGTAGGCCACGGCATACTCGGCGTATCCGCCGCCCCCCACAAGCGACATGACCCTGTCGCCCCTGGCGCAGCCGCCGACACCGGGCCCGAGCTCCTCGATGACGCCCGCCACTTCCAGGCCCAGGATGTCCGACTCCCCGGGGGGCGGTGGGTACTTCCCCTCCCTCTGTACGAGGTCGGGCCGGTTGACGGACGTGGCTTTTACCCGGATGAGCACCTGGCCCGCGGCGGGTTTCGGCGCCGGGGCCTCCCCCACCCTCAGGACATCGACGCCTCCAAACCCTTCCATCAGAACCGCTTTCATGGACGCCTCCGGTCTGCGGACAACCCGCCGTCATGCCGCTGTCTCTGCGAACGGCGTTGCCGATGATCTCTTTTATGAGGATACCCATGCGGACGCGCAGAGTCAACGGGATTGTGCGCCGCCCCGCCGGCATGGACGTGAAACCCTGAGATGCGGGCCTGCGCATCGCGCCGGGGCAGGCACCCGGGAAACGATCGGAGACGAAACCAGGCCGTTCCGTACAGGGGTGCCCCGGGGCCGGATCCGCCGGCCCGGTGCAAACGGGCAAGGGGCGATCGGGGTCCGAGGGACGGCGTCCGTCCGCAGGGGTTGACGAACGCGCGTGGATGCCTTACTCTGGCAGCGGTTAGAAAAACCACCCCCGGAACGGCATGAAATGAACCAGCCTCCCCCTTCCCCCCGGCTTCGCATGGTGGACCTGCCCCTGCCGATGACCGGTTTCCGGCACTTCGTCACGAGCTGGCTTTATTCGGACGGGAAGGCCTCCGTTCTCGTGGATCCGGGCCCTGCGTCGTCGATCCCCGCCCTCGTCCGCACGCTCGAGGATTGCGGGGTGGAACATCTCGATCTCGTCCTCGTCACGCACGTCCATCTCGACCACAGCGGGGGGCTTGGGCAGCTGCTCCCGCGGTATCCCGATGCGAAGGTGATCTGTCACCCCCGCGGGGCGCCGCACCTCGTCGACCCCGCCAGGCTCTGGGCCGTCTCGCTACGGAACCTCGGCGAGATTGCCGTGATGTACGGAAAGCCCGACCCTGCGCCGTCGGACCGCATCGGCTTCGAAAATACGATCCGCCTCGGCGCACTGACGATCGAGAGCATCGAGACGCCGGGGCATGCGCCCCACCAGGTTGCCTTCCGGATGGACGGCGCGCTTTTCACCGGCGAGGCAGCGGGCATCTTCTTCCCCCTTGCCGACGGGTTTTACCTCCGGGTCGGCTGCCCCCCGGGCGGTTTCGACTACCCGGCGTACCGCCGGTCTGTCGAGCGGCTGCGGACCGTCGATGCCTCGGTGCTCTGCTTTTCGCATTACGGATACACGACGGATGTCCGCCAGGTCCTCGACCGCGCCGCGGGCCAGCTCGACCTGTGGATGTCCACGGCCCGGAAATACGCGGGGGAAAAGGAGGGGGGCTTCGAAGAAAAGGTCGTCGGGGAACTGCTCGGGAAGGATCCCGCGCTGGCCCGCTTCGGAGACCTGCCCGAGGACGTGAAAGCCAGGGAGCGCTGGCACCTGCGCCACAGCGTTGCCGGTTTCAGGCCGTACGCCGGGCCGGCGTAGCTCCGGCCTGTTTCGGCCTGCGTTCAGCCCTCGCCGAGCTCTTCGCGAAGGTCTTCGCCCGGATCGAGGGGCACGGAGAAATACCACCAGTTCTTCTTTTCCGTCCAGCCCTCCTGCCGGGCCGTCTCGTCCCCCCAGAGGCAACGCCCGGACGGGCGAACGAGTCTCCGCAGGGCCGCATCGGCCTTTCGAACCCGTCCCAGGACGCTTTTTCTCTCCTGCCCGGGGGCCTCGGCAAGGGCCTCCTCGAGCAGCTGCCGGCCGTCCATGTCGTTCAGGTAGTCGTCGAGCCCGAGGCTGTAGCCCTCCCCGACGGAACGAACCACCTCCTCCCAGCCCTCCAGGAGCCCCCGAAGCCCTCCCCGGACGGTGTGCTCCGGGCAGCCGCGCTTCCTCAAGAATTCCGCGACCGGGTCTTTGTCTCTCATGACGGCATCCCTCTGATTTGCGTTCCGCCTTTCGGGGCGGTCAAAAAGGTCCGAAGGCGAGACACCCTGAAAAGATGGAAGTTAGGAAGTCATAAAGTTAAGAAGCCCGGCATGGATGGAAAATTTCTTCTTCTCCGCTCTTCCTCACTTCTGCTCTTCCGAGCTTCGTGGCATCAGTCCCGACAAGCAATCGCGACGATTCCAGCAGTGCGGCCCCGGTCACCGGCCCGGGCGTGATCGACGGAGCTGCCGCTGAAAGTACGCCTCCCCGTCGGCCGGCCTGAAGTACGTTCGGATCGTGCCGTCGCGGTTGAAGGCGATGAAGTCCCCCGATGCCCGGTCGAACCGGGTCATCACCCCATCGGCCCGGGCGGCCTCCAGGATCGGACCGCCTGCCGGCCTGTCGCGCAGTTCCTGCGCCTTCCTGAGATACTGCTCCATCGTGACCGGTCCGAACTCCCTGCCGTGCTTGCTGTAGTGATCGGCCATTTTCTGCCTGGAGGCAAACCCGATCTCCGGGCGCTTGACCACCGGCGCGGCGGAATGACCCTCGATGGACCGAGCTGCGGGTGGAGCATCGGCCTGCGGCGCCTGCGGCGCCCCGCAGGCGAACGCAAGACACACAGCCGTCAGGAGTCCTGCAAGCCCGGATCCCGTGTTCCGGGAGAACACCCGCCCCAGCGCCTCCCCGCCCCTGTCTCGCTTCATGCCGGCCAATCTATCACAGAATCCCCGGGCCGGGCGAATGATTTCGCCGTCAGCCTGCCGGCACCGCCGGGCCCCGTGCAGCCGGAAATTTCCTGTTGCATCCCCCTGCGCACCCACGCTATACAGGTCTCCGGGGGGTGCCATCCGCCCGGCCCGCATCGGCGGCTTTCGGGGATGCGCCGCAACGACAGATGAAGGAGGACACATGCACGGGTCGAGATCCATCACACGGTTCGCAGCGATCGTCACAGCCCTGATCGTGGCAGGAGGCCTGCTCGCGGGGTGCGCCACCACGTTCAACCATTCCTTCGATCCCTCTGTGGCCTACACGGGGTTGAAGAGCTACGCCTGGGCATCGGGGGTGACGGCCTCGACGCAGGACCTCGTCGCGAGGAACGTCCAGTTCCACGCAGACCAGGCTCTCGAAAAGAAGGGGTTCCGGAAGACCGCCGAGAGCCCCGACATGCTGATCGCAATCGGTTACGAGAACGAGATCGGGATCAACGAGTACGGCTACCGGCTGCGGATGCTGACGATCGTTATCCAGAAGGCGGACGGCAAACAGGCCATCTGGCGGGGCACCGCCGCCGGTTCGATCAGCACCGACGCCGGCTCGGGAGACCTGAAGAACGCCGTCGAAGGCATCCTGAAGAACTTCCCGCCGGTGAAGTGAAAGACAGGGTTCAGGGTAAAGGGTACAGGGAAGGAAAAAGATTTTTCCGAGCCCGGGGGTAAGCAGAATGAGGCGCCGCGGACGAAACCTGCGGCGCCTCTGTCTTGACGGCCCGGCGCACGGCGCAGCGCGGCGTCAGAACAGCTTGACGGCAAACCCCAGCTGGGCGAGTTTCTTCGCGACGACCGTCTTGTCGAAGGGTTTGATGACGTAATCGTTGCAGCCGGCCTGGATGCTCGTCATGATGGTGTCCTTGTCGGACCGGGCCGTGACCATGACGACCTTGACCCGCTTGCTCTCGGGAACGTTTTTCTCCCTCTCCATCCCGCGGATCCGGTTGAGAACCTCGACACCGCTCATCTCCGGCATCTGGACGTCCAGGGAGATCAGGTCGTAGGGAGACCAGGCATTCCAGGCCTTCGTGAACATCTCCACCGCATCGGCCCCGCTCTCGACGGCGTCGCACTCGCCGAAATGGCTCATGATCATCTTCATCTTTTCCCTGCTGACCATCTCGTCATCCACGACCAGGATTTTCATGTTCCTCCGCCTTCCCTGAATCCCTCGCTCACGATTGATGGATGAACTCGTCGAGTCTCCGGTACGCCGTCTCCAGGACGGCCACTTTCCCGGGAGCCCCGTCCAGCGACCCCGACCGGGCCGTTTTCTCCAGCGCGGCGGCGGCCGACGAAAGCTCCGAGGCCGCCAGGTTGGCCGCCCCGCCCTTGATGGCGTGGGCCTCGCGCCGGAGGATCTCCGCATCGGCCCTGTCCAGCGCCTCTCGGATCGTCCCGAGCTGGGCCCGCACGTTCTCCAGGAACCGCCCCAGGAGTTCCATCAGGAACGCGCGATTCCCCTCGAATTCCTCCAGGGCACGGGCAAAATCGATGGGCTCCGCCGCGGCCGGGGGGCACGGCGCAGGTTCGGACCCCGCCGCTGCGTAAAGGTCGGCAGGACCGTCGCCGCCCGTCCACCGGGCCACCTTGTCGAGCAGGCTCTGCCGAAGGACCGGCTTGGTCAGGCAGTCGTCCATTCCGGCCCGGAGGCACGCGTCGAGGTACTCGCGAACGGCGTGCGCCGTCAGGGCGACGATGGGGATGCGGCTCGTGCCTCCTCGCCTCTTTTCGAGTTCGCGGATGGTTCTCGCGGCCGCGATGCCGTCCATGACCGGCATCTGGACATCCATGAAAATGAGGCCGTAATGCCCGTCCTTGAACGCCTCGACGGCCTCGTGCCCGTTTTTTGCCAGCACGACGGAGTGTCCCCCCGCCTCGAGGTGCCTCCGGACGACCTCCCGGTTGACGGCATAGTCGTCCGCCAGCAGGATCCGGCAGCCCCGCCGGGTATCAGGACCGGGCGCGCCGGCCGCAGGCCGCAGGATGCCGGCTTCGCCGCCTGCCGGCGCAACCTGCCCCGCATGCTTCTTCATCTGCACGGTAAACCAGAACGTGCTTCCCTTCCCGGGCTCACTCGTCACGCCGATCTCGCCGCCCATGATCCCGACGATTTCCTTCGCGATGGCGAGCCCGAGACCCGTCCCGCCGTACCGGCGCGTCGTCGACCCGTCGGCCTGCTCGAAGGTCTCAAAAATCTTCTGCTGCCGTTCCCGGGGGATGCCGATCCCCGTGTCGCCGACGGAAAATCGGAGGACCGCATTGTCGCCCCCGTCGCGCACGAGTTCGCACGAGACGGACACCCCCCCTTCGGGAGTGAACTTGAGGGCGTTGCCGACCAGGTTGACGAGCACCTGCCGCAGGCGAACGGCATCGCCCGAGAGTTCCATCGGCAGATCCGACGCGAGGAACGTCTCAAAGGAAAGACCTTTCTGCCCTGCCTGCAGGGCAAAGCCGCCGGCGACGGACCGAACAAGCTCCCCGAGATCAAAGGGCGCTTCCTCGAGGGCCATCTTGCCGGCCTCGATCCTGGCCAGGTCAAGGATGTCGTTGACGAGGCCGGAGAGGCTGCGGGCCTCGCTGTAAATCGTCTGCAGGAATCCCTTGAGGGGTTCATCGGGATGATGCCCGAGGCAGAGTTCCGCCATCCCGATGATGCCGTTGAGCGGCGTGCGGATCTCGTGACTCATCTTCGCCAGGAACTCGCTCTTGGCCAGGCTGGCCGCTTCCGCGTCCTGCTTTTCCTTGCTCAACGCCTCCGCCCGCTTTCGTTCGGAAATGTCCCTCGTGACCGCCTGGATGCCGACGATGAGGCCGTCGTTTTCGACGGCAATGCTGACCTGGGTCTCGCCCCAGAAGGTGTTGCCGTCCTTCCGAACGTGCTCGAGGACGAGGGTTTCCGAAAATCCCTTGCCGGAGAGGGTTCGCCGGCGCATGAGCCCCCGGATGACCCTGTAGAGATCCAGGACCTTCCTGGCCGAATCGGGAGTCAGCATCTCGTCGAAGCGAAGGCCCTCGGTCTCCTCCGGGGAATAACCGTAGAGGGTCTGCATGGACGGGCTGACATAGGTCAGGTTCATCTTCAGGTCCATGGTCCAGATGAGATCGCTCATGCTGTCGGCGATGAGGCGATACCGCTTCTCGCTTCGGCGCAGGGCCTCCTCGGAGCGCCTTCGGGCGGTGATGTCCCGCACAAGCCCCCGGAATCCCGACGGCCTACCGTCCCCATCCCGGATGAGCGAGACGGACATCGCGATGGGGATCCGTGAGCCGTCCCTGCGAGTGAACTCGCAGTCGAATCCCTTTTCGGCCTCGCCGGTCCCGAGCACGCGGCGGAAGAGATCGCGGACCTTCTCGGCATCCCCTGGAACCAGGCAGCCGGGGTAGTCCATCCCCAGCAATTTCGAGGGTGTACGATTCAGCATCCGGCACAGGGCGGCGTTGAAAAACGTGATGTTGCCCGCGAGGTCCACCTCGTAGTACCCCTCCGTGATGCCGTCCAGGATGGCGCGGTAACGGTCCTCGCGTATCTTGTCGCGGTTGCTTTTCCGGCCGCGCGGCCGGAGGCCCGCCACCTCCGAACGGTCCTGGAGACCGGGATTCCCGGCGGGCGGCTGCGTCTTGGCCCGCTTCGTGCCTTTCATCGATTTGTCCGAATTTCCTTGAGTTTTTCCCTGGATGGGACTATGCAAGTTCCGTGTAAAGCCGGGGGCCGCCGATACGGCGGTGCGCCTCATACCCTTATCGGACGGCAGGGGGGCTCTGATGAGGAAAATCAAGGCCGTGATCTTCGACTGGGGCGGCGTGCTGATCGAGAACCCGACGGAGGGGATCCTCCGGCACAGCCGGGAGGTCCTCCGCATCGGCAGCGGGTGCATGCTAGCGGCCTACCGCAAGCTCATCCCCTGTTTCCAGGAGGGAAGGATCTCGGAGGAGGAGTTCTGGAAAGGCGTGCGCAGGCGCACGGGGGCGAAGGGGCAGCTGCCCGCCTCGCTGTGGCTCGAGGCCTTCGAGAAATCCTACGTGGAAAAGAAGGACGTCTTCGACGTGGCCCGCGAACTGCACGGCCGGGGCTATCGGACGGGAATCCTCTCCAACACGGAAGAGCCTGCAAGGCCCCTCATGGGCAAAGACCCCTACCGCATCTTCGACCCCCTCGTCCTTTCCTGGCAGGCGGGGGCCTCCGAGCCGCAGAGGCGGATCTTCGAGATGCTCGTCGAGACCCTGGCCCTGGATCCCCCGGAGATCCTGTTCATCGACGACGTCCAAGCCTACGTCGACGCCGCCGGGGATGCGGGCCTGCGGGGCCTCCTGTTCACCGACGCGCAGACCCTCCGCAAGGACCTCGCAGCGCTTCTCGGATGAATCCCCGGGGCGCGGCGGCCGCAGCGTCTCTACAAAATCCCGGTCCTTCCCCTGCGCACGTACGCCGAACCCTGTCCCTACTTCGCAAACATGGGCGGCACACGGGCCGGCAGGACTTCGATTTTCCGCCACACACCGCCCGTGACGTACGGCTCGTTGCCGAGCCAGGCGTCCACGTCGGCCCGCGAGGGAAAATCGACGACCAGGACAGAGCCGATCATCTGCTCGCGTTCATCGAGGATGGCCACCCCGAAGACGGCCTTGCCTTCTTCCTTCATCTTCGTGACGCCTGCCAGGTGCGCCTCCCGCACCGCCAGCCGGCGCTCCGGGGCCTTGTCGTCGGTTCCGTCGTAGCCGATCACCAGGAACTGCATTCGTCTCCTCCTTTCCGTCCGATGAGCCCGGCCGGCGCCTTCCGTGCGGGGACACGTCCCCGTCCGAAAACCCGTGCGGCCGTGCTGAGAGCGGGGTCCTTTCCCTCTTTCCCGCAGCCCATCCGAGCCTCCGCGGCGTCGAGGAAAGCGGGCGGAAAGAGTCTATGGGCTGCGGCAAGCCCGGTCAAGAAAAATCCCCCTTCATGCCCTTTGAAAAGGGGCCTGAGGGGGGATCTGCGTTCACCCGATTACCGCCCGCCCGCGGCCCTCTCCGCCGCTGCAATCGCCTGGTGGGCCAGGTCGACGGAGCGCCCGAGGGTGTTGAGCGCCAGGACCGGATTGTGGAAGCCCATGCTGTTCTCGGCGGCCACGTAATCCCAGTACCACTGCGCCTTCCGGATGAGTTCGCGGGCCTTGTCCAGTTGCGCCCTGTCCGCCCGGGCGCTCTTCGATGCCTTCCCGACGGCCTGGTGGGCCCTCGCCACCGTCTGCCCCGCCGTGTGCTGCATCTCCCAGACACTGTTCTGGATGCTCTTGACACGGTCGAGCAGCCACTGGTCGCTCTGGGTGTGACAGGTCCGGCAGGCCTCCTTGCCGTGTTTCATGGGGCTTGTCACCCAGTGGGAGGTGTACTTCTGCCCGTCGACCTTCATGTACGGCATGTGACAGTCGGCGCAGGACACGCCGGAGCCGGCATGGACGCCCCCGCTCCACATCTCGAAATCGGGGTGCTGGGCCTTGAGCATCTTCGTCTCCGAGTCGGGATGCTTCCAGTCCATCTCGAAGCCGTTGGGGATCGAGGAATAGTACTCGTACATTTTCTCGGGGTGCAGGCCCCTGACCCAGGGGAAGACGACCTTCTTGCCTACCGGAACGAAGTAGTACTCGGCGTGGCACTGCCCGCAGACGTAGCTGCGCATCTCCTCGCGGGGGGCCTTCTTCACGTCGATGCCCCGCTTCTCCATGGCCTCTATGAAGGCCGGGTTGATGACGCGCAGGTTCATCGTCTTCGGGTCATGGCAGTTGGCGCAGACGATGGGGTGCTTGAGCTGGGGCAACAGATCGAGAAGGGGCATTTTTGCATAGTCCCATCCCTTCTCCTTGAACAGGTCGGCCAGTTGCGCCGTCTTGCAGGTCATGCAGGCGCCGGCCGTCGTCTTGTCGACGCGCTTCGTGTCCCTGAGATCCTCGAGGGCGTAGGGGTGGCCCCGGTCTTCCGTGTAGTCGATGCTGAAGGGCATCCCCTTGAAGTTGACCAGGATCTCGGGCTCCTTGATTGACTTCTGGACCTTCTCGCTGCCGCCGAAGCCCGTGGGCGATGCAGCCATCTCCCTGTTCCGCAGGTAGCTCTTGTACTCCAGCGGGTAATGCCGGCCCCACACGGCGGGATCGTATTCGCCTTCGGGAATGACGGCGACCTTTATCGTCTGGTAGGGCGTGCGCACGAAGAGCTGCAGCACGATGATAAAGAGCATCGCCAGCACAATTCCCCCGAGCGTCATCCAGATTTTCTTATTGCTGTCCAAGGATGATCCCTCCCCCCTTTTCAAGCCCCCGCTGGTGGACGGTGAAGCGATGGCACTTCAGGCAGTCGGCGCCGCCCGCCCCCATGGGGGTATTCTGCACCGTCGAGAAGTGGCACCGCAGGCAGTTTCCGCTTGCGATCTCCCGGGCCTCCGCCGAGAGGCTGATGGCCGCGGGGTAGATTTTCAGGGTTTCGTGGTAGAGGTCGTTGAGGCCCGCCTTGACCTTGTATGCGATCTGTCCGGCCAGGTTGGTGTCGGGCTGATGGCAGTCGACGCAGGCAAACTGCTTGTGGTTGGAGATCTGCCAGCGGCTGTAGACGTGGTCCATGCCGTGGCAGGCGCCGCAGACCCGGGGGCTGCCCGAGGCGACGAATCCCCCCACCAGGAGAGTGGCGAGGATGGCGCCGGCGGCGATGCCGCCGGCCAGGAGCTTCTTCGGGGGCAGGCCGACGAGGTCTTTCCAGTTCACGTTCACACACCCCAGAGCCGTTTGTGGACCGGCGGCAAGAGAGCGATACCTGAAACGCGGTGACTATAGAGAAAGGACCGGCGCCGAGTCAAGGGAAAACCCCGCGGCCGCCGACGGGCCGGGGCGAAGATTCCATTGACAGGACGATTCGTTTTTTTTAGACTTTTTCCGCCAAAAGACAACGTCCCTTTTTCGCGGTATCGGGCAGCGCGCCGCAAACGGAACGCCCGCCGGCGGAGAGCCCGGACGGAGACCAGGAGGAGCCCTTGCACGTGCCGGAAGGTGTGGAGATCACGCGGCAGATCTTCTGGAACGTCTACGGCGGCGAGGGGCTTAACACAACCCAGCTCCTGCTCTACGCCGCGGTCGTCACCGCAATCGGGCTGTTCGTCGCCGGGCTGTACCGCTCGGGGTTCATGACCCGCAGGAAGATGTGGAAGCTGGGACAGGGCCCGGCGGTTTCGTACACCGATCCTCCGTCAGCCCGGTTCGGCTTCACCCTGGCGGAGGTCTTCAGCCACCGCAAGCTTCTCCGGGAGCCCTACCCGGGCATCTTCCACCTCGGCGTCTTCTACGGCTTCCTAGCCCTGCTCATCACGACGACCATCGTGGCCCTGCAGGCCGACGTGTTCTGGCCGCTCTTCGACTGGTATTTCTTCAAAGACCGTTTCTACCTGGGCCTGTCTCTCTTCGCCGACGTCTTCGGCATCATCGCAATCGCCGGGGTCCTGATGGCGCTGGCCCGCCGCCATGTCATCAAGCCCGCCTGGCTTGACGAAAAGGGCGAGGACAAGCCCATCCTGTGGCTGATCCTGTTCATCCTCGTGACCGGCTTCGTCGTCGAGGGGCTGCGCATCCAGGCCACCGAGGCCGATCCGTCAAGCCCCATGCATCCCTACATCTGGTTCTCGCCGGGAGGCAGGCTGGTTGCGTTTCTCTTCGCGGGGATGGGCCAGGCATCCCTGAGGACGGCCCATGCCGTGCTGTGGTGGGTGCACGTCATGGGCGCCATGGCGTTCATCGTCCTCCTGGCCGGCACGAAGCTGTCGCACATCTTCATGACTCCCACGAGCATCTACCTGAAGCCCGACGCGCAGACCCCGCTTCTGCGCCCGATGCCGCCCGAGATGTTTGAAAAGGCGGAAATCTTCGGCGTTCACAAGGCGGAGGAATACTCCTGGAAAGACCTCTTCGAGACGGAGGCATGCATGCGCTGCGGGCGCTGCGTCGAGGTCTGCCCGGCCTTCAATACCGACAAGCCCCTGAGGCCCCGGGACGTGATCCGGGATCTCCGCGCGCACCTGGAGCAAAAGGCGAAATTCGTCATCGACGAACAGGGAGGGTACAAGCCCGTCCCCGACGAAGCCTACACCGGCCCGGCGCTCATCGGGGACACCCTGGAGAAGGACACGATCTGGTCCTGCACCACCTGCAAGGCCTGCGTGGAGGTCTGCCCGGCCTACATCCGCCAGTTCCCCAAGCTCATCGAGCTCAGGCGCTACCTGGTCATGATGGAATCCAGCTTCCCCGGGGAGGTCCAGGAGCTCTTCAAGGGCATGGAGAACAATTCCAACCCCTGGAGCATCGGCGCCCACACGAGGGCGGACTGGGCCAAGGGGCAGGACGTCCCCCTGATGTCGGAGAAGGGCGGCGCGGAATACCTCTTCTTCGTCGGCTGCGCCGGGTCGTTCGACACCCTCAACCGGAAGGTCGCCCTGGCCCTGGCCAGGATCTTCCGGGCCGCGGGCCTGGATTTCGCCATCCTCGGGACCGAGGAGGGCTGCTGCGGGGACTCGGTCAGGAAGATCGGCAATGAGTATGTCTACCAGGCCCTGGCCACGGCCAACATCGAGACCTTCAAGGCCTACAACGTGAGCCGCATCATCACCCTGTGCCCGCACGGGTACAACACCCTCAAGCACGACTACCGGGAACTCGGCGGCCATTACGAGGTGTTCCACTACACGGAGGTCCTGGAAAGGCTCATCCGGGAGGGAAAAATCAAGCTCAAGACGGCCATCCCGGACCTCGGCGCCGTCGCCTACCACGATTCCTGCTACCTCGGCAGGTACAACCAGATCTACGACCAGCCGAGGGACATCCTCAAGGCCCTGTCGGCCGGCCCGATGGTCGAAATGGCAAGCAACCGCGACAAGAGCTTCTGCTGCGGGGCGGGCGGCGGCAGGATGTGGATGGAAGAGCACATCGGCTCGAGGATCAACCACAGGCGGACGAAACAGGTGGAGGCGACCGGCGCAAGGACCGTGTGCACGGCATGCCCGTTCTGCTATACCATGCTCTCGGACGGCATCAAGGAGCTCAACCTCTCCGAGAAGCTCCAGGCCGTCGACATCGCCCAGCTCGTCGCCCGGGCGGCGGGCCTCGACGAGAACCCCCGGGGGGCCGGCGAGCCGGAAACGGCGAAACGCTGAGCCCCTCCCGGCAACGCGATGCATGCTTCACGAGGTCCCGGACCTTCGTGTCGCCATTCAAGAAAAAGGAGGAACGGATGACTATGAGCAAAGCAAGGACACTCACCGCCCTGGCCGTATTGGTCTGTGTTTTCCTGACAGGAAACATCGTGTCGGCAGCGGATCATCCCCACGCCAAGACGGCGAAAAAAATGGCATGGACCCAGAGTGCGGTAGACCTGAACAAAACGATGCGCAAGCTCTGGGCGCAGCACATGGAGTGGACGTACGCTGCGGTGGCGGCTTTTGCGACAAACTCCCCAATCTATGACGCGACGGCTGCCCGGCTCATGAAAAACCAGGAAGACATCGGCAACTCCATCCGCCCGTTCTACGGCGACGCAGCGGCGGACGGGCTTACCAGGCTCTTGAAGGAGCACATTACCGGAGCGGTCCAGGTCTGCAAAGACGCGAAGGCAAATGACAAGCCCGCACTGGAAAAATCGATCGCCGCAGCGTATGCCAATGCGCAGGAAATCGCCGATTTCCTGGCAAAGGCAAACAGGCATTGGCCGAAAGAGATCGTCCGCGACATGTTGAAGGGTCACATCGACACGACCCTGGTGTACGCGACGGCGCTGCTGGCCGGAAAATATGCCGAAGGCATTGCCGAGTACAGCAAGGCAGAGGATCACATGATGGTCCTCGCAGATGCGCTGACGGAAGGCCTCGTGGCGGCGTTCCCTAGAAAATTCAGAAAATAGGACGCCTCCTCTTCATTGGAAAGGAAAAAACGGGTTACAGACGAGCGTCTGTAACCCGTTTCATTGGCTGGTGCCCCCTCCGTGATTCGAACACGGGGCACACGGATTAGGAATCCGTTGCTCTATCCTTCTGAGCTAAGGGGGCGCAGTTACGTCCCGAAACGAGGGAGGACGTTAGCACGATCGCAGGGGGAGAGTCAAGCCTCCCGTCCGGCGCCGGCCGGGGGGAGGTGCCTCTCGACGATCCGGTCCTCGCGGAAATCCTTCAGCATGAGCTGCTGCGGCGTGACGCCCTCCAGCGCCTCCTCGGGGATCAGGCCGACGAGCTCCGACTCGAGAATCCCCAGCCCGAGCCGCGCGGCCTCGGCCTGCACGCGTTCGAAGACGTCCTTCACGGACGTCTCGCGGAAATTCGTCAGATTCATCGAGACCTGCACGATGCCCCGGCTCTTCAGGGGCACGCCGATGGCCTTCACGTGTTTCATCCCTCCGCCGGAATGGCGGATCGTCCCGGCGATCTTCCGGGCCGCGTCCAGGTCCGCCGAGGCCAGATTGATGTTGAAGGCCACGAGGAAATCCCGGGCCCCGACGGCCGTGGCCCCGCTCCGCGCGTTGAGGACGGAGGGGCCCGCATCGGGCGCCCACGCCGGATCCTTCATCCGCTTGTCCAGCGCCTCGTAGCCCCCCCTGCGGATGTGGGGCAGCTCGCGGCGCTCCTCGACGAGGGCCGCCTCGCCGTAAAAGAAGACGGGCAGGCGGTTCCGCTGCGCGAAGGCCCTTCCGAACCGGCGGGCCGCCTCGACGGCATCGGCCATGACGGCGTTCTTGAGCGGAATGAAGGGGACGACATCGACGGCGCCGATTCGCGGGTGCACGCCCCTCTGGGCGCGCATGTCGATGAGCTCCAGCGCCTTGTCGCAGGCCGCCGCCGCGCCCCGTTCGATGTCATCGGGAGCGCCGAGGAAGGTGAAAACCGTCCGGTTGTGGTCGGCATCGGTGCAGATGTCCAGCAGCTGCACGCCGCCGACCCGCTGCAGGGCGTCGGCGACGGCATCGATCGTCTTGCGGTTCCGCCCCTCGCTGAAGTTGGGGACGCACTCCAATATCTTCATGCTCGATCTCGACAGTTCCGGTATGCCGCTCTTACAAGCACGTCAACCAGCTAACCGCGTGAAGTTAGGTAGAGCGGAAAACCGGTAACCCTCTACTGGCAAAGGGAGAACTCCTCGCGTGACAGGTCTCTTCACACCTGATGAAAGCGCATCGCCGGCAGCTCCAGGCAGGTCAAGGCGCCCCCGTACACGGCGCCCGTGTCGATGCCGACCATCCTTTCCCCCATAAAGGGACCACCCGTGAAGGGTGTGTGCCCGAAAACGACGGTCTTCTTCAACCCGTGGTCGGCCAAGAAGAACTCGTGGCGGATCCAGATCATGTCATGGGGGTCCTGGATCTCCATGGGGATGCCGGGGCGCACGCCGGCGTGGACAAACAGGTGCGTCTCCGTCTCGTAGAAGGGCAGTAGGGAGCGGAAGAAGGCCAGATGATCGGGGGGCACCTTCGCCTCCCGGTCGGCGGCATCGGGCTCAATGCCGTAGGAGCGCAGGGTGCTGCGGCCGCCGTTGGCCAGGAAGAGATCCTCCTCCCGGCCGTCGAGCCAGTGCAGGAACATCCGCTCGTGGTTGCCCATCAGGCAGATGACGCGCTCGTGTTTCCCGCGCAGTTCCAGGACGGCGTCGACGACCTCCTTCGATGACGGTCCGCGGTCGATGTAGTCGCCCATGAAGACGACGGTGTCCGCAGCCCAGTCGACGTCGATGAGCGCGAGGAGCCGCCGGAGCTTGTCGAGACAGCCGTGGATGTCGCCGATGGCGAATACGCGTCCCATAGGCGCGTGACCCCCTGATACCCGAAACGTGACCCGGTCCTTTACCCCATCAGGGCGTCGACGAACTCCTTGCTGTCGAAGGGCCTCAGGTCGTCCATCTTCTCGCCGATGCCGATATAGCGGATGGGGATGTCGAACTCCCGGGCGAGGCGGATGATGATGCCGCCCTTGGCCGTGCCGTCGAGCTTCGTGAGGACGAGGCCCGTCACCCCGATCGCGTCGTTGAACATCCTGGCCTGATTGACCGCGTTCTGCCCCGTCGTGGCATCGAGCACGAGAAGCACCTCGTGGGGCGCCCCGGGGACTTCCCGCCCCATGATCCGCCCGACCTTCTTGAGCTCCTCCATGAGGTTGACCTTCGTGTGGAGCCGTCCCGCCGTGTCGATGAGGAGGACGCCCGCCTCCCTGGCCCTCGCGGCCTGCAGGGCATCGAAGACAACGGCCGAGGGGTCGGCGCCCATCTTCTGCTTGATGACGGGGATGCCCGCCCGCTCGCCCCAGGCCTCGAGCTGCTCGATCGCGGCGGCCCGGAAGGTGTCGGCGGCGGCGAGCATCACGCTGTGCCCGCGGGACTTCAGTTCGTTGGCGATCTTCCCGATCGTCGTCGTCTTCCCCGTGCCGTTGACCCCGACGACCATGACGGTGTACAGGCCGTCCCTCGGAATGTCCAGCGGCGCCTCACGCTGCTTGAGGATGAAGCGGATGTTGTCGCGCAGGATGGTGCGCAGCACGTCGGGACTGCCGAGCTCGGAGCGCTTTGCGATCTCCTTCATCTCGTCGATGAGCTCCGCGGCGAATGCCGGCCCTACGTCGGCCGTGACGAGCATCTCCTCGAGCTCCTCGAAAAGGTCGGCACCGATCTTCTTCTCGCCGAAGAGCGCCTGGTCGACGTTTCGTACGAGACTCTGCCTCGTCTTGCTGAGCCCTTCCTTCAGCCTCTCGAAGAAGGAGCCCTTCTTTTCCGGATCTCCGAACATGATGTCCTTTCCCTTTGACGCGTACGGGCCTTTCCGTCTGCAGTTTTATAGAATGGCCCGTGATTCGTTGTCCAGCCTGAAAAAATCCCCCTCCTTGCCGGGCGGCTTCGCCGAAGGAGCCCGCAGACCGGCGTAAGGGTTGATTCGTGCAGAGACTCAAATCCCCCTGGCATCCCCTGGATGAACGGGGGGCGGAGGGGGATTTCCCTGCCTCATTCCCTGCCGCTTGGGCCGCCTCCTCTGCCTAGGCGGCGATCTGGTTCAAATTCACGGAAACCAGCGTGGAGATGCCCTTCTTCTCCATCGACACGCCGAACAGGTTGTCGGAGACCTCCATGGTCCGCTTGTTGTGCGTCACCAGGACGATCTGGGACCGCTCGGAGATGTCCTTGACGAACTGGTTGAAGAGGGCGATGTTGGCGTCGTCGAGCGCCGCGTCGACCTCGTCGAGGATCAGGAAGGGCGTGGGCTTGTGCAGCAGGATCGAAAAGATGAGCGCCACGGCCGCAAGGGACTTTTCGCCGCCGGAGAGCAGGCTGATGTTCTGCGTGCGCTTGCCCGGCAGCTGGATCTCGATGTCGACGCCCGCCTCCAGCAGGTCCTCGCCGTCGGTGAGCAGAAGCGACGCCTTGCCGCCGCGGAAGAGCTTGGGAAAGACGGACTGGAAGCACTGGTTGACGGCCTCGAAGGTTTCCGAGAAGCGCTTCCGGGAGCCCTGGTTGATCCGGGCGATCGTCTTCTGCAGCGAGTCGAGCGAGGCGTTGAGGTCGTTTAGCTGGCCGGAGAGGAATTCGTGCCGCGTCTGGAGGTCCTCGTGCTCGCTGATGGCTATCAGGTTCACCTCGCCGAACTC
>ERZ1026810.394-NODE-394-length-26750-cov-10.317019_pt1 | contig 26750 bp, 21 predicted proteins | sample MGYA00520872_ERZ1026810 | MGnify/ENA primary metagenome ERZ1026810 (study PRJEB33270, sample SAMEA104284477) | anaerobic digester metagenome | biome: Anaerobic digester microbiome; feature: mesophilic sludge digester; material: Anaerobic digester biomass | place... | reverse complement strand
GTGTAGGTGTTTGATGTATTAGATATTAAACCATCTATAACAGATGACCACAATATGCTGTCAGTACTTTTTTCAAGGACAAAACCATCAAAATGGGTCTCGCTCAGCACCCATGAAATAACTATCTTGTTATCAATCAAAGAAGCCTGTAAACTATCCGGAGTCCAAATTTCTGGTGGACATTCTCTATCATATGGATTTAGGTACTCTTTACTACAGGAATTAACAATTAAAGCAACAATTAAAATCAAGAAGATACTTAACGTTTTCATTTCTTAGAATCTATATGTTAACGCAAACAAATTCAACTTCTCAGTAGGACAGTAGTTAAATGCGAGACTGCTTTTATGCTTGTTGTGATTTATATGGACAATTACTCCTGCAGTCCCAAGTACAGCTGCTGCTCCAAAAGCAATCCTGCTTGCTGTAATCATCCTGTCTGCATCAGCATGAAGCTTCTCCGCTTCATCCGTGTTAATCGAAGGTGGATAGTCTTCGTAAATATGGTTTGCCCTGATTGTGGCATAGGCTCCAACTCCAGCAGATACACTAGCAGCTACATATAGCCAGGGTATCCAAACTTTCTTTTTTTGAGCTGGTATAAATACGCTACCAGTCACTTTTACTTTTAAACTAGATCCTGATAAATTCAGACCATCTGCATTCATGTCCCAAACGATTGACTTTCCTTTTCCTGGCTTAATATTATTTCCCACATCCCCAAAAATGTTTTTGGGAAAAATATTCCGATTTGATTGATCTATAACCTCCAATTTAATATTGGATGCATTCCTTTTTCCCGTAAGATCATAATTTACAAACATTGTGTCAATTGAGGTACTAACCTTAACCTGAGTATTCTCAATCTTCGATGTTTGAGACAATAATGAGAGACTCATTAAACTAAGAAAACCTGTGAAAAATATTCTCTTCATATTTTGGGATACATACAATTTATTCAAAAGCATTATAGATGATCATTTCAATCGAAACTCTTCTGAACTGCCCCCCCATTTTTCCACTTACTGTTGCAGAATGATTGTATTTCAAAAGGGGATACTTGGATTGGAAAATGTTGTTATTTAAGTAATCTCTGACTGCATATGATCTTAAAAATGCTAATGTCTGATTGTTGCTTATTCCTTGAGATTTAGCGACTGCCATCTTTTGGATTTTACCATCCATGTTACAATCTTCAATTAATCCTTCTCCAAACTCGCCCTTATATGGAATTGCTGTTCTAATTGGCACTGCATCCGCACTTCCGTTTATCGTTATTGATATTTCTTTGTCAGGACTAACATATTTTGCCAGTTTTCCTTCAATGTTTTTTCTCATGACAGACAGAGTAACCTGTAACGCATTTGATTCAGTTACCAAATATTTACCCAATCCGAAATCATCAGTTTGTAATCTCAATGTATCATTCAGGAGGTTGTAGCTGTATGTCACTCTTAATGATGGATTAGCTTTCGAGGAGTCAATAGAAACCAGAACTTCAGTTATAACATTGCTGCTAATAAACCTCTGGTTTTGCATCTCAATAGTATAGTCTTTCAATTCGTTCTTAAGTGAGTTTTCCACCTGCTTTATTTCAGTTGTTTGATTAACTATTATCTCTCTGAAGGGTATTTTAACCTCAACTGTTTCTCCTGTAATGTTAATCGTTTGGCCTTTGGAATGTTTTTGGGCTATCAATGATGAACAAGAAAGAATCAATAATAAGATTATTGTCAATTTGATTTTCATATAAGGTCTGATTAAGGCGCTATGTAAATTTGTTTCTGTAAAATTGGTATAGTTGAGCAATAGTAAAAGAAAGTCACGGTTGATAAATAGTTTTAAAGTAATAATCAAAAAGACTTACAACCATGACTTTCGAAGAACGTGAGCAAATTACGAAGAAAAACTCAGATGACCTGCTTTCGCAGTTGATATATTATCAGGGAGAGGACCTGATAAGTGAGATATTAAGACTTGGCATACAAAGCCTGATGGAGCTGGAGCGAGATGAACATATAGGTGTAGGCAGCTATGAGCGCGGAGATGGAGTCTATAGAATACTTTGTGTAAACGCCTGTATTCAAATTCTGCATCTGTCTTCAAATTTAATCGAGCCTGTGAAAATTTTTGTGTAAACGAGTAGCCGCCGGGTTTAAAGAACGCCACATCTGTCACCAAATTTAATGATTAATTGATTAAGAATAGACCCCCAGTCTCTTACGGGGAAAGTCCATTTCTTTTCAACATTAGCAATAGCCAGATATACAGCCTTTAAGGCAGCCTGATCATGAGGAAAGACAGACTTAGCCTTAGTATATTTTCTGCTCCCTCGGTTCAGGCTCCCGATAACATTGGTTGTATAAACTATTTTCCTGATTTCCGGTGGATAATCGAAGAACCGGGTTAATTCTATCCGGTTATTTCTCCAGGATCTGACAGCGTACGCATATTTATGATTCCACTTCTTTTCAAAATTTTCAAGAGCCTGCTCTGCTGCCTGAAAGGTGGCAGCATGGTAGATATCCTTCATGTCAGCTGCAAATTCCTTCCGGTCTTTAAAACCATTTCAGAAGTCTTTCGGAATTTCGAGTTTATGTTTCATCGCTATGCTAACTGAGATATTAAAATTGAAACTTATAACCTTTCGAGGTTCGCTTTCCCAATTTTTGTGTTGGGAAAACAACCTCTCAGTTAGCGTTTACACAATTTAATCTATACTCCAAGGGCGCACCCGTAAAGGTTATTGGCATATTGCGAATAGCCATATTCTGTCTGCCACACCACAGATAGTCTTCGTCTGGCTGGATACGTTTTCTTTACGGACTGCTACAATAAGGTTAGAGTTGTATTTGAGGGAACCGCCGTATACGAGACCAATACGTACGGTGGTGTGAGAGGTCGGAAAATGAAACAGGAGGAAACCTGTTTCATTTTCCTCCTACTTGATTGCTGTATTCTGCTTCAGTCTTACTTCAGGTAGCTGTCAAGGAACTCAAAGAATTCCTTCTGCCAGATGACGGAGTTCTGTGGTTTGGTAACCCAGTGACTCTCGTTCTCGAAGAAGAGGAGCCGTGCCGGTACGCCGCGCAGGATGGCTGAGTTAAATGCTTCCATCGACTGGGTGTAAGGTATCCGGAAATCATTTGCTCCGGTGATGATCAGGATGGGTGTGTCCCATTTGTCAATCATCGTATGAGGTGAGAACTGATTGTATCCCGGAGGCTGAGGCTTGTCCCACGGTGTGCCCTGGTAATCCTTGTTGGGGTACCAGTACTCCTCGGTGGAGCCGTACTCGGAAACAGTGTTATAAACACCGCAATGCGACACGAACGCCTTGAACCTCTTGTTGTGCATCCCGGCAAGGTAGAAGACTGAGTAGCCGCCATAGCTGGCTCCCACGGCACCAAGGCGGTCTTTGTCGACGAACGGTTCCTTTGCCATCGCGTCAATACCGTCGAGGTAGTCCTGCATGTTTTTACCGCCATAGTCGCCCGAGATCTGCTCACGCCAGTAGCTGCCGAAGCCGGAATTGCCGCGACGGTTGACAGCCACCACGATATAGCCGTTTGCGGCCATCATCTGGTAGTTCCAGCGGTAGCTCCAGCTCTGTCCGAGCGGTCCCTGCGGCCCGCCCTTACAGTACAACAGTGCCGGATATTTCTTTGCGGGGTCAAAGTCAGGCGGATAGATGATCCACAACTGAAGATCCTTGCCATCCTTCGTCTTGATATAGCGCTCCTCGCTTTGACCCATCTTAATACTCTCATAAATATGACCGTTGACGTCGGTGATCATCGAGAACTGCCCGTCAGCCATGTCAACTTTTGCCACCTCTGTCGGGCGTGCCATTGACTGAATACCTGCAACAAGAGTATTGTTCCTGAGCTGCAGTGACCCCATGTCGTAATCACCTTCGGTCACCTTCGTGACAGCGCCGTCAGCCATTGAAATCCTGAATACCGGCTGCCTGCCGAGGTAGGGGCTGGTGAACCATATCTCACCGGTGCCGTTCCACTGGATGCTGGCAACGTTATAGTCCCATCCCTGTGAAACCCATTTCCGTTCGCCGGAAGCTATATTGTAGACAAACAGCCGCTCGAGGTCCGACTCATAGCCACCTTCCTCCATGCTGGAGTATGCTATCATGGTACCGTCGGGAGAGAAGAGAGGAGTCTTGTCGTAACCCATGTTTCCTTCAGTAATGTTTATCTCCTCACCGGTTGTCACGTCATACAGGTAGATATCCGTATTGGTGCTGAGGGAGTATGCTTTGCCAGTCAGTTTTTTGCAGGCGTACGCGATATACTTCCCGTCAGGACTCCATGCAATGTCAGCCTCGTCAAACCACGGGGCATCGGGGGCATCAAAACGCTGTCCCTCCATGATATCCTTTTCATTGCTGATGGCGGCTCCATCAAACGAGGCGGTGAAGAGATGGCTGTATGAGTAGTCATGCCAGTAGTCCCAGTGCCTGTACATCAGATCATCAATGATACGCACCTTAGCATTGGAGAGACCATATTTCTCGTTTGCCGTCTGGTCAAGCTTGACACGACGGGTAAAACAAACCTTATCTCCGGCCGGTGAGAATGAGAGTATCTCGAAATCATTCAGGCCGGTAATCTCTTTCTTTCCAGTACCGTCAGGATTCATGGCCATGACTTTGCCTCCGGCGATGAAGGCGATTCTGGCTCCGTTCTCTATCCACTGCGCTCCTGATCCTCCTTCGGTGGTCAGCTGAACAGGATCACCTCCCGATGCGGGAACTGACCAGATGTTCGTGGCACGTGCTTCGGTCAGAAGGTCATAGTTTGTCACCTGGAAGAGGACTGTTGATCCGTCGGGCGAGAGCGCAATTCCCCCAACCCGGCCATATTTCCACATGATCTCCGGGGTAAGTACACCTCCGCTTTTTTCGGCGTCAGTAAGTGAGACATCTATGACCGGTGTCACGGCTTTTTCTCTCTTTTCCGTTTTGCATCCACCCATCAGGGCTATGACAAGCAAAAGGGTGATAATGGATAGTTTTTTCATCATAGTATGATTTTGATTTTTAGGGTATGATGGAACCCCCCATGATTGAGAATTCTATAAACAGGTTTTTTGCACTCAATACATGTGGGATTCATATTGTTCTGGTTTCTGCTGCCGGTTAAAATACTACTGTTGTCAAAAATAAAAAATTAATACTGCAATGCCTCATAAACAGACTTAAAACCATCCACGGGGAATGGCATATTATTTGAACAATTAATTGCAGACAGGTTAGTTTAATTAATTGAAATGCATGGATTAACTTTTGGAGTATTCGGGTGATAAAACTTTGACAGGCTATGAGTTCGTTCAAAATGAATACGATAACGGTCAGGTTCCTCAGGCTTTCATTTGCTCTGTTGACAGTATGGCTGATTGCCGGGGTGAATTCTGATGCCCAGTATTTCGGAAGGAATAAACCGGGATACAGTTCTTTCAGATTCGATGTTTTGCAGACGCCGGCTTTCGAGATCTATCATTACATGAAGAATGATTCATTGCTGAAAACGATATCAGGATGGTCAGAGGAGTGGTTCAGCATTCATCAGGCAATTTTCAGGGATACGTTCGCCAGGAAGAATCCACTGATATTTTATAATAATCACGCTGATTTTCAGCAGACCAATGCTATCAGCGGCCTTATCGGAACAGGTACGGGAGGTGTTACTGAAGGAATGAAGAACAGGGTCATCATGCCCATAGCTCTGACCCTGGCACAGACTGATCACACCCTGGGCCATGAGCTTGTGCATGCATTCCAGTTCAATATGTTTCTGCGGACAGACTCCACCCAGAAGTATTCAATGAACAACATCCCGTTATGGATGATTGAAGGGATGGCCGAATATTTCTCGCTGGGAAGTGTTGATCCCAACACGGCAATGTGGATGAGGGATGCAGTTTTGAATAAGGATTTCCCGACGCTGAAGCAGCTGTCTTCTGACTCCAGGTACTTCCCCTACAGGTATGGCCAGGCTTTCTGGGCCCTGGTGGGGAAAACGTGGGGTGATACAACCATTATGTCCCTGTTCAGGAAGACAGCACAATATGGATTTTCAAAGGCGGCTGACACCATCCTCGGAATGGATGAGAAAACCCTTTCAGGAGCATGGGCAAGTGCAATGGAGACCTATTACAGGCCATTCCTGAAGGCTGATGCTGACGAACTTGCAGGGAAGCAGCTGATAACAACTGAAAACGGCGGCAGGATAAATATCTCGCCCGCAATAAGCCCTGACGGAAAATATGTCGCATTCTTTTCAGAGAAAAATATATTCACTCTTGACCTTTTCTTTGCCGATGCTTCAACCGGGAAGATCATCAGCAGGCTATCAGGAGCAGCAGCACGTGCCTATGATGATTTTAACTATATCGAATCCGGCGGAAGCTGGTCGCCTGATAGTAAAAAGTATGTGTTTGTCCTCTTCAGCGACGGCATTAACAAGCTGGCGTTTGTTGACGCAAAGAGGGGCAGGATTACCAGGGAAGTAGCCCTGAGTGGTGTGCCGGCAATTTCGAATCCATCATGGTCACCGGATAGTAAAAAGATAGTCTTTACAGGATCTTCGGAAGGGATAAGTGACCTGTACCTCTATGATATCATGTCAGGAGACATTGAAAAACTGACCGATGATTTTACATCGAACATACATCCTTCATGGTCATCAGACAGCCGGACAATAGTTTTCTCGCAGGAAAAAATGAATGAATCCGGTCACCGGAAGTTTTCCTATTCCATCGCGATGCTTGACCTTAATACAAGAAAAGTCAGTGAGATAGATGTTTTTGACGGCGCCTATAATATGAATCCTCTCTTTTCTGCTGATGACTCGCATATTTATTTCCTCTCGGATGCTGACGGATTCAGGAATATGTACAAATATGAAATTGCAACGGGTAAGCTCCTGAGGCTTACCTCGTACATGACAGGCATAACAGGGATAACACCCTGGTCACCGGCAATCAGCTTGTCTCGTGACAGGAACAGGGTAGTGTACAATTATTACATTAAAAACTCATATCATATTCTGGTTGCTGATGAAAATGAATTCAGTCCTGAAGAAACGGACGGATCAGTGATCAACTTTGATGCAGGTACCCTGCCGCCTTTGGAGCATCTGTCAGTTAACCTCATAGATTCAACGCTGTATGCCAGGAAGGAGGCTGTACAGGTGCCGGCTGACATGGTGAAGGAGTTGCCGTATAAGCCCAAATTCAAGCTCGATTATATCTCCAACAATGCCAGCATGGGAGCTTCATCAGGGATTTACAGAAACAACCTGGGTGGGAGTGTCATTATGATCTTCAGTGATATGATTGGTGACAACCAGCTCTATTCGGCCCTGTCTCTGAACGGTGAAATATATGATTTTGCAGGGCAGGCAGCCTATATCAGGCAGAAGGGCAAGATAAAGCTGGGTACAGCTGTCTCTCATATCCCTTACCGTGCCGGCTCAATGACGTTTGGAAGAGATTCAGTCAAGCTGCAGGGTGAGATGGTTCCTGTAGATGTTATTCAGCTTGACTATATCCGCATGTTTGAGGATAATATCACTCTGTATGCTTCCCTGCCCTTCTCCCAGGTGAGGAGGATTGAGGCAACGGCCTCGGCATCATGGTATTATTATCGCATTGACAGGTTTAATTACTACTATCTGCTGAACGGTTACAGTATAGGTGGAACCAGGGAGAAGATGCCTGCTCCGGATGGCAGCAATTACCAGCAGCTTTCATTCGCCTATGTCAAAGACAACTCACTGTTCGGTATGACTGCCCCGATGCATGGTGGCAGGGCCAGGCTCCAGATAGACAAGTACTTCGGGGCCACGCAAATCTTTACAGGTCTTATAGACTACAGGCAGTACATTTATCGCAAACCATTTACTTTTGCCTTCCGGCTGTATAATTACGGCATGTACGGGAAGGTGACCGGGGAGAATATACTGCAGCCTTTATATCTCGGTTATCCCTGGTTAATAAGAGGATATGAGAATATCTCGTATAATACCGGGAATACACCGGAGCTGACATCGCTGAATATCTCGCGCCTGAGTGGAACCAGGATGGCTGTGGCAAATGCGGAAATAAGGTTTCCGTTCAGCGGTCCCGAAAGGCTTGCCCTGATAAAGTCAAAGTGGTTTCTGACCGACCTCAACCTCTTCTTCGATGCCGGATTGGCGTGGAACAGGGGTGACAAGATCGTTTTCAACGACTGGGAGTCTCATACAGCTGATAATGAGAAATTTCCACTTTACAGTACCGGTGTATCACTAAGGATAAACTTTTTCGGATACCTCATTCTTGAGCCTTACTATGCCTTCCCGTTTCAGAACGGGGGATTTAAAAACGGAGTTTTCGGGCTGAACTTTTTGCCCGGCTGGTAGAGGATACCGGGAGTTGATTTCCCGCCAATTGGTAGAGGATTTCGGGAGTTGATTTTCCTGATTACGAAAACAATTCAAAAGCCACTGATTTCTTCAGGGGTTCTGTGGTTCTGTCAGGTGCGTGACCAGCAGCATCACCGCTGTCTGATCAGTTATTTTGTTTTCTCTTTGAGCTGTTCAGTAATTTTTGCCTCAATTTCCCCGGCCAGTTCGGGGTTATCTTCGAGGAGTCTCTTCACGGCATCGCGTCCCTGTGCAAGCTTTGTTTCGCCGTAGGAGAACCATGAGCCGCTCTTTTTGATTATGTTGAATTCCGTTCCGAGGTCAATGATTTCACCGGTACGGGAGATGCCTTCTCCAAACATTATGTCAAACTCGGCTTTTTTGAATGGGGGAGCCAGCTTGTTCTTGACAACCTTTACCTTGACGCGGTTGCCAACGGCATCTTCACCCTCCTTGATCTGGCTGGTGCGGCGGATGTCAAGCCTTATGGAGGCATAAAATTTAAGCGCATTTCCGCCGGTAGTGGTCTCGGGATTGCCAAACACGAGCCCTATCTTTTCCCTGAGCTGGTTTATGAAGATACAGGTGGTGTTGGTTTTGTTGATGTTGGCAGTGAGCTTGCGCAGGGCCTGTGACATAAGCCTTGCCTGGAGCCCCATCTTCGAGTCGCCCATTTCTCCTTCAATCTCAGCCTTGGGTGTGAGGGCGGCAACCGAGTCAATAACTATGATGTCAATTGCTCCTGACCTGATGAGGTGATCAGTTATCTCGAGAGCCTGTTCTCCATTGTCAGGCTGTGAGATGAGCAGGTTCTCCACATCCACTCCCAGTTTCTCGGCATAAAACCTGTCGAAAGCATGCTCGGCATCAATGATTGCGGCTATACCGCCTGCCTTTTGCGCCTCGGCAATTGCATGGATGGCCAGGGTTGTCTTCCCTGACGCCTCCGGACCGTATATCTCCACGACCCTTCCGCGGGGCAGTCCGCCGATTCCCAGCGCTGCATCGAGACCAATTGACCCGGTTGAGATAACCTGCACATTATCAATGGCATGATCGCCCAGCTTCATAATGGTGCCCCGGCCAAAATCCTTTTCTATCTTGCCCAGCGTCACCTCAAGCGCCTTCAGCTTTTCCTTGTTGATTTCCTTCTTTTCCATTCACTTATTCTTTAGCAGTTAGACATTAACGTACATTTTAAAAATCTGGGCGGCGTGCTCCTTTGTGTTGACCTTTTTTATCACCTTCTCTATAATTCCCTTTTCATCAATAATAAAGGTGGTACGTATCACACCAGTCACCTTTTTTCCATACATCATTTTTTCGCCGTAGGCGCCATAGGCAGTCAGTATCTTCTTTTCAGTATCCGCTATCAGCGGGAAGGGGAGGTTGTATTTGCCTGAAAAATTCAGGTGTGATTTTTCACTGTCAGGACTGACTCCCAGCACGACGAATCCCTTCTGAAGAAGATCATTGTAATTGTCTCTAAGATTGCATGCCTCTGCTGTACACCCGGGTGTATTGTCTTTGGGATAAAAATAGAGTACTGCTTTTTTGCCAAGGAAGTCACTGAGTTTCACTGTATTTCCGTTCTGGTCTGTTCCCTCGAAGTGCGGTGCCGGCATGCCTGCGGTGAGCTGAGTCATGACTTTTTGTTATTTTTGTTATAAGTGGTAAAGGTATGAAGTTATCATCTTTCACAAAAGATTTGCACCCGCGAGTTATTAACAGAGGGGTGATGCGGGTGGCAATTGCGATACCGGTCTGTCTGATGCTGTCACTATGCCCTGCATCTGCTCAGCAGGGCCGCACGAAGCCGTCAGATGGTGTTGTACAGGCAGGGAAGGTGCGGGGAAATGTGACCGGGGTGCCGGACGAATACTTCAGGATGCTTGGTGAAGCTGCCCGGAAACAGCATGAGGCTGATTCAGCTTCACTTCTGGCCGGGAAGGCTATGCTGCAGGCCATGAGCGCCGGCGTTGATCAGAAGGAGAGGTATGAAAGGAAAGCTGTTCAGGACAGCACCCGGGCTGCTGCCCGAAGAGCAGAGGCTGACTCACTGTTGCTTGCAGTGGAAAAGGCTGCGGGACGTCCTACTGAAAAGCCAGTGCAGGACAAGAAGATCGCGGCTCATCAACTCAGCCGGTTTGATGTTTTGCCCGGACAGGCTTACACCAGGAGCAATCCGGTGCCTGTAGAGCCGGTCATGCCGGGAGGACTGGTCTATACCATCCAGATAGCCGTATTCAAGAATATTGTTAATCCGTCGATTTTCAGGGGACTCACTCCTGTTTTCGGAAGGAAGAAGCAGGGGAGCGAAGCACTCTATTATTTTACGGGATTGTTCCGCAGGCTTGGTGATGCCAGGAATGCTCTTCCTGAAGCAAGGGGAGCAGGTTTCCCCGATGCATTTATCATAGCGCTTTCTGACGGCACACAGATCTCCATGGAGAAGGCTTCCCACCTTGAAAAGGAGTGGGGCTCACGTCCGCTGGATGGCGATTTTGCCGTGACCGCCGGCTCAAAGCCTGCCGAAACAGCCACAAAGCCCCCGGCCGGTGCCTCAGAACCTGTGGCACAAACTCCACAGGTGCCAATCGGTACACTCTCATTCAGGGCTGAGGTGATGCGCATCGACAAGCCTGTCAAGCCTGAAGTGGTGCAGAAGATCGAGGCGCTGGCAGGCAACCGCAGTCTTGACATGATCAAAAACAGCAAAGGTGAAACAGTGTTTCTCATTGGTAATTTTATTACATTTGAAAGCGCTGATGAGTATGTCTCGCTGCTGATACGCAATGGCTACAGTTCCGCAAGGGTTGCAGCCTATGTAGACAGACAGGAGATTCCTCTGGAAGCAGCAAGGGAATTGGTAAACTGGATGCCGGATGACCAAAAGAGCACCGAAACCGGAAAATAAAAACAGGAGCGAGGAGAATCTGAGATCTCTCATGCTTATCAATGATGATGTCAACAGCTTTGATCATGTCATCAGATCACTTGTTGATGTCTGCGGTCATGATGAGATCCAGGCAGAACAGTGCGCTGTGCTTACCCATATCAAAGGCGGTTGTGTCATCAAGATAGCTGATGTCCGAACAGTTGAGAAAATGAGAATGAAGCTCAGGGAACTGAGCCTTGATACAGTAGTTATATAATGCATTCAACATGTCTCTGGGATTGATCATATTTCTGATATTCGTAGGTCTCCTGCTCTTCGTCATAGAGTTTATGCTTATTCCAGGAGTAACAATTGCGGGCATAGGCGGCGCAATCTGTCTTGTGACAGGGATCGTAATGGCCTTTATTTCGTTTGGCACTTCAACAGGAATGATAGTACTCGGAGTAACTGCACTTGTGATGGTTGTCACAACTGTTTTGATGCTGAGGGCCAAAACCTGGAGCAAGTTTATGCTCAAGACAGCCATTGACAGCAAGGTTGATACCGTTGGCTCTGAAGAGGGAAAGGTAAAGCCCGGTGACAGGGGTACAACAGTCACCAGGCTGGCTCCGGGCGGCAAGGTTCTGGTCAACGGAGAGTATTTCGAGGCAAAATCTGTTGACCTGCTCATTGACCCGAAGCAGGAGATAGAAGTCATCAGAATAGAAGACAACAAACTGATTGTAAAACCAATAAATAATTGATTATGAGCGGAATAGGCATTTATGTAATAATCATCATCGGGGCAATAATCCTGCTCTGGATTCTTCTTTACTTTATCCCCATCGGGCTCTGGTTTCAGGCTCTTGTCTCAGGTGTGAGAATAAGCCTTCTTCAGTTGATTTTCATGCGCTGGAGGAAAGTCCCGCCGCCAATCATCGTCAGAGCAATGATCGAGGCTGACAAGGCCGGATTGAAGCTGAACAGGGATGAGTTGGAGGCCCACTATCTTGCAGGCGGACATGTAGCCCAGGTGGTGCATGCACTTGTCTCGGCCAATAAGGCGAACATAGACCTGTCGTTCAAGATGGCAACAGCTATTGACCTTGCAGGCCGTGATGTTTTTAATGCGGTACAGATGTCAGTTAACCCGAAGGTGATTGACACTCCTCCCGTGACAGCCGTTGCCCGTGACGGTATTCAGCTTATCGCCAGGGCGAGGGTTACCGTAAGGGCCAATATCAAGCAGCTTGTCGGTGGAGCAGGGGAGGAGACGGTGCTTGCCCGCGTCGGCGAGGGTATCGTGTCATCGATCGGTTCGTCGCACAGCCATAAGGAAGTGCTTGAGAATCCTGACAGGATAAGTAAGACGGTGCTTGAGAAGGGTCTTGATGCAGGAACAGCTTTTGAGATTCTCTCGATTGATATCGCGGACATTGATATAGGCAAGAACATCGGTGCCGTGCTGCAGATGGACCAGGCCAATGCTGACAAGAACATTGCCCAGGCCAAGGCTGAGGAGCGCCGTGCGATGGCAGTGGCCCTCGAACAGGAGATGAAAGCGAAAGCTCAGGAAGCACGTGCCAAGGTCATCGAGGCTGAGGTTGAAATTCCTCTGGCAATGGCTCATGCTTTCAAGATCGGCAACCTGGGTATCATGGATTACTACAGGATGAAGAACATCGAGGCTGACACCAACATGCGTGATTCCATCTCCAAACCGCCAACTTCGGGAGGAGAGAAGAAGAAATAGTCACCTCAATAATTCCCTTTGGGGATACTACTGCTGCAGTTAAGCAATGACTGACAGCGGTTATGGTCTTTTATCCGGCCCGGTTTCAAGGATACGGCTACTGCCGTGCGAGGAATGGCAGCGATAACGATTACTTCTCCTGCCGGTTTTCCGGTATAGGACAACTTCTTGCCGCTGACAGGCAATAGCCGGCTTTAAGCTACTCCAGGTAGAAAAGTATCATTTTCTCAAGCGCCTCCTGGCACACTTCACAGAACCCGTCTGCCACGTTGCTCTTCATGCGGCAGTCATATGAGGGCCTGTAAATGCCTCTGGCGGAGTAGCCCCCTCCCTCAAAGAGGCCGGTAACACCGATATACCTCTTATCATTTGGCGTTGGTATGGGTACTGACTTGGCTATCAGATACTTCCATTTGGCATCAAAATTCACCCTTGTGGTAATATTTGGTTCCCAGGGTTCCACATCGAGAGGATAAAACTCTTCATATGCCACCTCTGAGGAGTAATACTCATCTCCCAGTCCGGCAAATCCGTGACCGAACTCGTGCGTCAGCACCATTGGGGTAAGATTGTGATCAGCCGTGACGGCGCTGTAGTAGTTATACACTCCGCCACCGCCGTACCTGGGGCTGTTGATGAGCACTATGATCTGGTCATGGGGGGCTGAAGCGGCGTAGTCATTGAGCCTGTGTATACTCTGTGTGGTCAGGTAGCGGTCAACATCGAAGGTGTAGTAGCTTGAGCTGAGAGCAGTATTGACATAGATTCCTTCTCCCGGCACATCCGTTCCGGATTGCTGAGAGGGAGCTTCAACGGCCCAGATATTTATGCGGTCTTTGTATTTGTCAAAGGGCGCTTCAGCGAAGAGGTACTCCGCCATCCGTTTGACATCGTTCCGGAACTTTTCCATCTCAGCGCTGGTGTAACCTTCGGCAATGAATGCGATATCAAGTGAGGTATGGGGATCGCCGCTGCCGGCTATTCGGGTTGCCAGGGAGGCTTCAGGTTTCTCCCTGGTAATGAAATAGCTGGCAGGGTCAATTGCCGTCTCGTACAGTCTGGAGAACTGGCCGTCGCGTCCCCTGATGCTCAGAACGAAATTGACCTTGTTTTTCGGAAAAGGGAAGGTTGCAACTTCCTGGAAAACGCGTTCCATCTGCTTCGCTTCGGCGGTGGTCTGCCACTCCTGGTATAGGGTGCAGAATCCGCGCGAGTAAATCAGTTTCCCGGTAACGGCATCAAAAATCTCGTACCTGAAATTGCCGTAATTGAACGGATCAATCAGGTTGACCAGTGAGCCTCCCCAGAAGGGTTCCTCCCTGAAGGAGACAGGAAATACTTTGGTTGTTGTGCTGTTGCCGGCCATTACGAAATCAAACCTCATGGTGCGGTCAGTGAAATAATCATCGAATGCAACCTGGGCCTGAAGTGAAAGTGCCAGGAACAAAAGCGGTAATACTGAGAAAGACTTCATGATTTGGCAGTTTTACTGCGTAAAGGTAGTAAACAGGCTGCCACAAAAAAAGATAATTAGTAAATTCACCCGCGTAAAAAAAGTTGATAATGTTCAAATCATTCGATCCGATAATGGCAGTCAGGGGGCTCCTCGCGAGTCTGGGGATGCCGGCTTCAGCCGTTTCATGGCTGAGTACGGTCATCCTGGTGGCTGCAGTGGGCCTCCTGGCCTGGCTGTCATATAATTTTACCCGTGTCATCCTCGTCAGGGTATTTACCCGCATCGTAAGGCGTTCGCGGTCAGCGTATGACGACAAGTTCCTGGAGACGAAGATGTTCAAGCGCCTGGCAATGATAGTGCCCGGAGTCATTGTCTATTATCTGGCAAGCTGGATGCTTAGCGCGAATCCCGGCTGGCTGGTATTTGCCCATAAGACCGCTGCGCTCTATATAGTGATTTACGCTACCCTGACACTGACCGCATTCATCGAGGGATGGCACCAGGTCTGGCTGATGCAGCCCATTTCTACGGGGAGATCAATCAAACCTTACGTGCAGATAGTCAAGGTGCTGGTGGCATTTGCCGGAATTCTGATCATGATTTCCGTTCTCTTCAGGGTGTCTCTTACAAGTGTTTTTGCAGGACTGGGCGTGGCAACAGCCGTACTGGCAGTGGTATTCAAGGATACACTGCTGGGCCTTGTGGCCAGCGTACAGCTCTCAACCAACAATATGGTGAAGCTGGGCGACTGGATAACGATCCCCGGAAGGAACATCGACGGTACGGTTATTGACCTGACACTCTATACGGTTAAGGTCGAAAACTTTGACAAGACGATACTCACGGTGCCTACCTATGCCCTGATATCAGAATCTTTTCAGAACTGGAAGGGGATGCAGGATTCAGGGGTAAGAAGGATCAAACGGGAAATCCGCATTGATGTACGTTCAATTGTCTTTGTGACGCCTGAACTGCTGGACTCCGTCTCTGAGAGGATGAACGTGGCGAAGTGGCTCTCAGAAAACAATGAAGATATAGAGGAACTCAGGAATGGCGGGTCCACCTCACTTACGAACCTCGGGGCATTCAGGGCTTACATGGTTGAATATCTCAAAAATCATCCTCATATTGATCCCATGATGCCTGTGATGCTGCGTGACATGCCTCCCACGGACACAGGCATGCCGGTGGAGATATACTGTTTCAGCAAGATTAATACATGGGTGCCGTTTGAGAGTGTTCAGTCATCAGTGGTCGATTATGCATATGCCATGGTGGGCCAGTTTGGTCTGAAACTCTTCCAGAGTCCCTCCGGGGAAGACCTCGAGGCTCTCAGGAGCGTGACAAATCATAGTGTGAAAAAACAAAATGATAAGATATGAGTAAGAACTATAATGAAAAGCTGACCGCTTTTATCAGGGCCGGTATCGATGACAAACCTGTTACTCCACGATATGATCCCTTCTGGCAGTCGTTGCGCTCAACGGGAACAGAGCTCTGGCTTGACACCGGTGACATGGATGAAGCTGAAGCTAACTGGACTGCCGAGATGACCGCACTTACAACAAACAATACGCTTCTGAACAACGAGATTCAGAAGGGGATATATGATTCGTTCGTGCCGCAGGCGCTGGAGCTGGTCAGTCATCTTACCATTAACGAGCAGGTGAAGGAGATAGCCTTTATTCTGAATGCCCGTCACGGTCTTCGCCTCGCGAAGAAGTTCGGTGGGATGGTAAGTGTTGAACTGCATACTGATACGGCATATGACATTGATGCCATCGTTTCATACGGACTGCGTTACAGGGAGCTCTGTCCGGAGCAGTTCATCGTTAAGGTTCCCTATACCCCTGAAGGACTTATTGGTGCCCGGTTATTGCATGACATGGGAGTGCGGATCAACTTAACCCTTGAGTTCAGCACCCGCCAGAATGTGCTGGTGACCCTGATAGCCAGGCCTGACTACCTGAATGTGTTCCTCGGAAGGATAGGGGCATTCATTGCTGACAATAAGCTGGGCGACGGCAGCGGTGCAGGAGAGAACGCTTTGCTTGCATCACAGTCATGGGTTACGCGGTTATCTGCTGAGACAGGCTCGAAGACCAGGCAGATAGCTGCCAGCCTCAGGAATTACACTCAGCTTGACCTGCTGGCAGGAGCCGATGTCTATACCATCCCGCCGAAGGTGGCAGCTGCCGGCAGGAAATCACTCGGCGGTCTCTTCGAGAGCAGGCTTGCACAGCGCTATGATGTGCCTCTGAACGATGATGCGGCAGGACTGGGAATTGAAAAATTCTGGGAGGTGCCGGATTCGGTTGTTGAGCTGGGCAGACAGCTTGGGAAGGAGGTTCCGGCTTATGGTGAGGAGATTGTTGCAAAGGCGCACGAGGCAGGAGTGGGTGACATGTTCCCGGTGATGGATCCTGAGGAGAAGGAATGCATTGCTGCGGAAGGAAAGATACCGGTTCTTTCTTCATGGAAGGAACGGATTCTCTCAGGAAACCTCTCCCCCGACACCCTGCTGACCCTTGCCGGCCTGGCCTCATTCACTGGTGACCAGAAGCAGTTGGATGACCGGGTAAGAGGACTGATAGGCTGATAGAATTGCAGGACTGTCAATACGTGGTATCTGAATTCTTCACCATGGTAAAGGTATTGACAGGCGTTCATAAGAACTATCTCAGGTTTTGCTGCCTGGCTCCCCTCTGCCTTATAACCTCATATAGGATGATTCCTGCTGAAACGGATACATTAAGTGATCCGATGGAGCCTGTGATGGGTATGGAAACCTGTGCGTCAGACAACCCCAGCAGTTCGCGGCTGATCCCCTTCTCTTCCGAGCCGAGAATCACAACCAGTGGTCCGGTCAGTGCGGCAGCGCTTACCGTGCTGTCAGCCTTCTCAGTGGCAGCCACGGCTTTCACTCCTGACTCCTTCAGGTAGGTCAGGCACTTTGTCAGGCTCTTCACCCGGCATACCTGGAAAGTGCTGAGGGCCCCGGCTGATGCCTTGACCGCATCGGCAGATATCCTTGCGGAATTTTTTTCAGGGATGATCACCGCGTGTGCTCCGAAACAGTGTGCTGACCGCACGATGGCTCCGAAGTTGCGCACGTCACTGACGCCGTCGAGCATCAGCAGGAGCGGTTCGCCGCCCTCTTCAAAAATACCGGGCAGGATATTCTCAATATCCTGGAATTCTATTGCAGAGAGCCATGCTATTACCCCCTGATGGTTCTTGCGGGTTATGGAATCAAGCTTCTCCTGCGGCACCACCTGCCATGGCACGGCAAACTCGTTCACCACCTGCATCAGCTCATGGTACTGTCCGCCGCGGAGTCCCTGGCGGACCAGCACACGGTCTATCTGCCTGCCTCCCCTGATGGCTTCCATGACAGGGTGCATCCCGAAAATGAATTCCTTTTCGCTGTATCTCATTATAGTTGCTCTTTTATTCCGGGACTGATCGGCCCGTCGCTCTGCGCTATCCCCTGAACAGGTCTGTCATTACAACATCGCCTCCTGGTACGGGGCCTTATAATCCTTTCGCTCTGAGCTATCCCCTGAACAGACCTGTCATTACCGCATCACCTCCTGGTGCGGGGCCTTATAATCCTTTCGCTCTGCGCTATCCCCTGAACAGACCTGTCATTACCGCATCACCTCCTGGTGCGGGGCCTTATAATCCTTTCGCTCTGCGCTATCCCCTGAACAGGTCTGTCATTACAACATCACCTCCTGGTACGGGGTCATAAAATTCCTTCGCTCTGCGCTATCCCCTGAACAGACCCGTCATTGCAGCTCTTGCGGGTTATCCAGCCTGAACACCTTGCCCTCGCGCCACCGCGCAACAGCTATATCCCAGTAACTTACCGGTGTTCCTGCACGGTTCAGAACGAAATCATTGTCTGAAAAAAGGTTCTTCTGCTTGCGGAAATTAAACCAGAGGTACTGATCTTCCATGACATAGCGTGAGCCCCAACGGCTCTTCACAGGAGGTCTCTTGTAACCCCAGCTCTCTCCCTCGGCATTCTTATAGACCTTGTCAGGCGGCCCGTACATTATGTATATCATGCCCCTGTCAGTGAGCCATCCGGCCTTGTAGGAGGAGAAGTAATAGTTTGCAAAAAGCGTGCGGTTATAGTAAATCCTGATCAGCTCCTTCGATCTCTCGATGCTTCCGGTACGTTCAAGCCAGAAGTTATCGAGCGCCAGCTTCGGTTTTTCCGATGTGAGCATTTCATCCATCTCCTGTGGTGTGGCGATATATGCCAGCGGAGGGATCATTGTCTCAGGCCGGGCCATGGAAGGGTGATCAGGACCGAAGTTGCAGAGCACGAGACCCTCACGGATCAGACTGTCAACGGAGATCAGATAAATGCCCGGGTTAGGGAACATGAGGGGAAGGGTGTCTGACCATGCCAGTGGAACGATTGCTTCAGGTTCCGGCGCTATTGTCACCTCGGGAAGGATGGTTGACGGGGACGGGGGGATTGCCGTAACAGCCTTGTAATAGAACAGCCACAGCGTGTCAGGCTGCAACGACGGGGCGAGAATGTTGACATACTGGTCAACCTTCACTGTGCGGCTGAACACTTCGTTTTTGGTAAAATGGTCACGCACCTTATAGCTGAGACCGCTGTACCTGCCTGTACGCTCGAAATCAATGAACAACTGCCGGGTACGCTGCCTGATGAGGTCAATGATCTTAATTTCAGCAGTGTATGAGTTGCCGTCATGTGCAGACAAGGGGGTCCGGAATGAGTATTCACCGCCAACCTCCTCACGTTTGATGTCATACTTGAAGGTCGATGTATCTGCCAGTACCCCTCCAAAAGTATTGTCATAGAGCCTTACCGAGACCAGCATCGAAGCCATTGGCACACCTTCGGGGTTTGCCTCGCTGAAGTAAAGTTCACCCTTGCGGATGCTGATGTTCAGAACAGATGTCTCTGCATCCTCATTGTAGACGGATATCATGGGGGTGAAAATGCTCCGCGTCGGGTTGTATAAATATGCCATGTCTTTTGTGTCAGTGACGTTCCCGGTCACTGCACATGATGTCATCAGCAGGGCCGTTGTCACAACCGCTGTGAGTACTGCTGACTTATAGATGAGGCGCATTGTCATGGCATAAAGGTAAAAAAGATTTCATTGTCTGTTCTCTTTCCAGCTCATTCTCAGACGACAGAGCTCGGCACCGTCACTCTCGCGGGTAACGGAGTGTATGTATGCATTCTCCTCGCCTTCGCAGGGGGTGGTAAGGATATTTATCATCTCATCATGATGCCCTTCAAGGAGGTAGTTCGCCTCAATGGTGTCAGGAGTATGGAGGGAGATGAATTCCGGGTCATAGCAATTCACGGCCCAGTGAACATACCTTGCGTTGTTCACATGCCTGTTGACGTCGATGTCGTCAATCTTAACCTTCAGCCTTGTCAGGCGATGATCACCCGGTGGCAGCGATGGTACTTTTCGTGCGTTGGTATCAAGGGCTTTGGCTTCGGGAAATTGGAGGTTCAGGTTCGAGAGCGCCTTGTCAGGACGCTGAGCCTTGCGTGTGTTGTAATCGACAATCACCCATGACGTTGAGGCGCCGGCGATTCTGTTGCCTGCTTCATCATACATTTCAAGGTCACGCAGGGCGAAAATAGTTTCGGTGCCGCGTGGCCATGTGCGGAGGGTGACCTCGTCCCAGGCTTTCGGGAGACGTTCTATCTTCATCAGGATACGCGAAAGCGCCCAGAAGTAACCTCCCGATGCCATCAGGTCATCACGGCCCCAGCCAATCTCCGCGGCATGACGGCCCGCCAGATCCTCGAAGAAGCTGAAGAGCGCTCCGGGACTGAGCCGTCCGTTGAGGTCGGTATTGAAGATGTTGACCGGGTATTTCCTTTCATACAGTATCATAGTTGTTCATATATTCTGTTTGGAAACTCTCAAGTTCAGTATGCGCCTTTTCCCACTTTTCCATCAGTGCCTCAAGCCTGTTTTTCTTCTCCTCGTATTCGCTGTAGAAGGCAGGGTCACTCATCACTGCCTGGTCTCCCGAGGCGAGGCGTGCATCCATTTCTGCTATTTCGTGTTCCGTGGCCGTTATCTGAGCTTCGACCTCGGTGACCTGTTTCTTAAGCCGGCGGTGTACACGTTCGTTTTCCTTTTTCTCCTGGTACGAAATGCCAGGTTTAGCCTGTGATAACACCTTCGTAAAGCCCTGGTTGTCATTTCCGGCTGACAGCCCGTTTTTCTCAGGTGCCGGGCTTCCGTTCCCTGCTGGTGGCCTGCCTTTCCCTGCCGCAGGTTTTCCCTTTTCAGCTGCTGTGCTGATTTCCCCTGCTGCGGCGCTGTCTTTTCCAGTTGGTGCGTATCCCTTTCCTGCTTCCTTGCTTCCTTTCGCCTGCGCTGTCTTTCCTTTTTCTGCTGCCACGCTACCTTCCCCGGCTGGTTTGTATCCCTTTGCTGCTACTGCGCCATCTTCCCCGGCTGGCGTGTATTCTCTCGCCTTTGCTGCGTAACCTTTTCCGGCAGCCGGGCTCTTTCTTTCCAGTTCCCTGAGCGACTCTATCTTCCTGGCCCTGAGGAACTCAGCGATCCCTCCGAGATGCGTTCTGATTTTCCTGTTACGGAATTCATACACTTTTTCAACCAGCCCATCCAGGAAATCCCTGTCGTGAGAAACCACAATTAATGTGCCATCGAATTTTTTCAGTGCCTGCTTCAGGATCTCCTTTGAGCGGATGTCAAGGTGGTTGGTCGGCTCGTCGAGAAGAAGCAGGTTATATGGCTCCAGCAAAAGTTGTACTATAGCCAGCCTTGACCGTTCTCCGCCGGAGAGTACCTTCACCTTTTTGTCAATGTCCTCACCATGGAAGAGGAATGCTCCGAGGATATCGCGGAGACGCGTCCGGATATCTCCCACGGCAATCCTGTCTACTGTCTCGAAAACCGTCATGTCGTCATCCAGCAGTTCATCCTGGTTCTGGGCGAAGTAACCGATATTGACATTGTGCCCGCTCTTCAGGGTTCCCTGGAAATCTACCTGGCCGAGGATCATCCTTGCGAGTGTCGTTTTCCCTTCGCCGTTCCGGCCCACGAAAGCAACCTTTTCGCCCCGCTCGATCTTCATTGAGACCCTGTCAAGCACCAGGTGGCTGCCGTAGCGTTTCGAGGCTTCATCTGCCTCTACAACCACCGTACCGGATCGCGGGGCAGGTGAGAAGCGGATGTTAATAGCCGAGGTATCCTCCTCTTCTATCTCAATGCGTTCCAGCTTCTTAAGCTGTTTGATCTTGCTCTGCACCTGTATCGCCTTGGTGGGTTTGTACCTGAACCGCTCGATAAATCTCTCGGTGTCGTCAATCATCTTCTGCTGGTTGCGGTAGGCTGCGGTCTGCTGCTCGCGACGCTCGCGGCGAAGCACGGTATATTTTGTATAGGGGACCCGGTAGTCGTAGATTTTGCCGAGGCTTATCTCTATGGTACGATGGGTGACATTGTCGAGGAAGGTACGGTCATGCGACACCAGCATCACAGCCCCGGGGTAGGTTTCGAGGAATCCCTCGAGCCATATAATTGACTCAATATCAAGGTGGTTGGTGGGCTCGTCAAGAAGTATCAGGTCAGGTTTGCGGAGGAGGATCTTTGCCAGCTCCACACGCATGCGCCAGCCGCCACTGAGTTCACTGGTGGGACGATTAAACTCCTTCGCACTGAAACCGAGTCCGTTGAGCGTTTGTCCGGTCAACACAACATAATCGCTTCCTCCGAGTATGCTGTGTCGTTCGCCGGCTTCATGCATCCTGTCGAGGAGCTGGTGATAGCTGTCGGTCTCGTAGTCAGTCCGTTCGGCTATCTCGCGGGTCATCTCTTCTATATCCTGCTCCAGGCTCCTGAGTTCGGCGAAAGCCGTAAGGGCCTCCTCGAGGACGGTGGTGGTGTCAGAGACCTTCATCTGCTGCTCGAGGTAACCAACGGTGAGTTCGCGGGGCCGTTCGACGGTGCCGGAGGTGGGCTCCTGGAGGCCGGCGATGATCTTCATCAGGGTTGATTTGCCCGCGCCGTTCCTCCCTGTCAGACCGATTCGCTCCTGCCGGGTGATGAGGAATGAGACCTCATCCAGGAGAACGAAGCTGCCGAAGAGCAGTGATACGTTATTTACGGAGACCATCTGGGTGGGTACATGAAACTGCAAATATATGCAAAATCATCCTGATGGGTGAAGGGTATTTTTGAGCCAGGCTCTGCAATACTGCAATCCTTTCAGTTCAGCGTTAAGCCGTTTTTTGGCGATCTTGATAGCGCCGGTTATACAATGCTGCAACCCCTGCGGGATACTCAGTTTCGCATTTTTCCGTTATAATTGCAGATAATTCTGAAAGTCATGAAAGGCAAACCAACTCTCCAGACACTTCTTCTGCTCGCGCTGCCGCTGCTGCTGATGCAGTCGTGCCGCAAAGATGATCCGGTGGACCCCTTCGCAGACAACAAATACCTTGTATCATGTGATATTGAGCTGGTGCGAACAAAGGAAAACATCATCAATGTATTGACAATTGCTGCAACAAAATATCAGGCTGCAGAAGAAATAATCCCCGATGTTATCAGCGGGGTTGATGTTTACTCTGTCACCTACAACACTGAGTTCAGGGGCAAGCCGGTGTTGGCATCCGGCCTGATCTGTGCGCCAATGGCTCATGGTACATACCCGATTCTCTCATTCCAGAACGGCACCAACACCCTCCACTCGGCAGCCCCGACAGTTGATCCGCAAAATCTTGGCTACCAGATGATTGAGTATATTGCGTCAACCGGGTATGTCGTAATCATCCCTGACTACCTCGGTTTTGGTGTATCCAGTGCCATGGTGCACCCGTATCTGCACAAGGAGTCGACCGTGCAGAGCGTGCTTGACATGCTTCGGGCAGTAGCCGAGTTCGATGAGGATGTTGCAAAGAATATCTCGGTAACCACTGACTGCTATCTGCTGGGTTATTCCCAGGGTGGATGGGCAACGATGGCATTGCTCAAAGCAATTGAAGAGGAATATTCGTCGGAATTTACCGTCAAAGCCGCATCATGCGGGGCCGGGCCATATGACCTGATGCTCTTCAATACGGAAGTGATAAAGTTGACGGAGTTTCCAATGCCGGTTTTCCTGGGGTACATAGCCAACGCCTATACCACCTACAACCTCTATCCAAATGCGCTGACCGACATGTTCAACAGTCAGTATGCATCAGTAATACCTGGTCTCTATGACGGCCTGCACTCATCGGAACAGATAAACGCTCAGCTTACCACCAGCATATCAGAACTGTTCAATGCTGACTATCTCGCCGGAGCCGAGACCGGGCAGAAGTATCAGGGTATTCGTAATGCGCTGCGTGACAATAGCATAAGTGGCTGGGACTGCGATGTGCCGCTACTCATGCTGCATGGCACGGCCGACAGTTATGTTATGCCGGTAATCTCGCAGAGCCACTACAACGCAATGATTGATGCGGGAACGAGTCCGACTACCTGCTCTTATGTGCCACTGGAAGGGCTTGATCATTCGGAGGCTGCGGCACCGGCATTGTTTGCAGGGTATGAGTTTTTTAAGACAAACAGGTAGAACAGGGTGGGAAGAAAAAAGCAACTGCCCGTACTCAGTGGCGTCACTATAACGGATATAGGTTCAGAGGGCAAGACTATCGCGAAGGTCGATGACATGGTGCTCTTCGTGCCCGGAATGATTCCCGGCGATGTTGTTGACGTCCGCGTTACGAAAAAGAAAAGGAGGTATATGGAAGGGGTAGCGCTGAAGGTTGTTACTCCTTCGCCCTACAGGGTAAAACCGGAGTGCAGACATTTTGGTGTGTGCGGCGGATGCCGGTGGCAGCATCTTGCGTACGATAAGCAACTGTTTTACAAGGCGAAACAGGTGACAGACAACCTGACAAGGATAGGACATGTATCAGTGGGGCAGGTTGACCCGATTCTGGGTTCAGAAAAGATTTACGGTTACCGGAATAAGCTTGAATTCACTTTCTCCGGGAAGCGATGGATGACCCGGGAGGAGATCGGTTTTGGGGTGGTTGCGTCAGGTAGTGCTCCCGGCCCTGGCCTTACCCCAGACCCTTCATCGGGAAATCAGGTAGTCCCAGGCTCCGGTAGTCAGGCGGCTCACAGCGCAGCCCCAACAACTGGCAGTTTCACGCTCCCCGGCCCCGGCCTCGGATTTCATGTTCCCGGCATCTTTGACAAGGTACTTGACATCAATGAATGCCTCCTGATGTCAGAGCCGGCCGATGCTATCCGCAACGAAGTCAGACGATATGCACTTGAGAGGAAGCTTCCCTTCTACGATTTCAGGGAGCATAAGGGATTCCTCCGTAACATAATTGTCAGGAAATCCTCAACCGGTGAGGTAATGATTGTCCTCGTCACTACCGATGCATTGCCTGAAGAACGGGATCTCCTGCTTCGGTACCTGACCGAACGGTTCCCTGAAATCACTTCGCTTTATAGCATAATAAATACGAAGAGGAACGACAGTATCTCAGACCTGCAGCCTGTTCATGTTGCCGGAAACATGTTCATCACTGAGATGATGGATGGCCTGCGGTTCAGGGTTGGCCCGAAGTCGTTTTACCAGACGAACAGCAGCCAGGCGGTGAGGTTGTATGGGATAGTGAAGGAGTTTGCACAACTGACCGGCACAGAGAATGTTTATGATCTCTACACCGGTACCGGCACCATTGCCTGTTACCTGGCATCGCAGGCTGCTGGGGTGACGGGCATAGAGTACATTGCAGAGGCTGTGGCCGATGCCCGGGTCAATGCGGCTGAAAATGGCATCTTCAACACCTTTTTCATTGCCGGAGACATAAAGGACATTCTCACTGATGAGCTTTTCCGCAAGCGCGGGAATCCTGATGTGATCATTACTGATCCGCCGCGGGCGGGCATGCACGCCGATGTGGTTAATGCGATGCTGCGGTCAGGCGCGGATAGAATTGTCTATGTCAGCTGCAATCCGGCAACACAGGCCCGGGATATCAAAATCCTTTCAGAGCTGTATGACGTGGTGCGCATCGCTCCGGTTGACATGTTCCCACATACCTTTCACGTGGAGAATGTTGCCCTCCTGGTTAAAAAGCTTCAGAAAAAACTCCGGTTTAATAGTCCGCCGACCGCTGACTGACAACTCTAGTAGCGGGTGACGTCTCTAGTAGCGGTCAAGCCATCTGAATTTCTTGTTGCCGCTTCCCAGCTTCAGGGCCAGTACAATCTCATGTGACCCGCTTGTAGCCCTTTCGATCTCACTCAGAGTGTAATCATAGGAATACCCGAAGTACATGTTCCTCCACCGGAACCTGATGGTACCTATGATTGCACCGTAGCCTCCCCGGGAGTAGAGTCCTCCTGTGCGATAGGCTACACCGAACCAGAGAGACTGGTCATGGATTAGAGTAACTCCCAGGTCAACCTGTGGCAGAATCTGCTCTGACATTTTGATCAGCACCGCAGGCTCAATCTCGTAATCCTTCCTTGTCAGGAAACTGTATGACCCGAAAACATAATAGTGCCTCGACATATTGAACCGGTCATAAGCCTTCAGGGTATCAACAACCCCGTCACCTATTCGCGCTACAGCGCCCAGCATAGACTCTGCCGAAAATCCAAGCGAGTACCTGTCATTGAGAAGATACATCCCGAAGTTCACATCAGGAACAAAGATTCCCTTGCGAAGATTGTCATTCAGCCATGGCTCCGAAGCATTGAGGAAACTCTCCTGGTCGGCTTTGATGATATAATGATAGCCGGTGGCAGCCAGTCCAAGCGAGAGCTGGGTGTAGTCCTGCACCCAGATATGATATGAGTATGCTGCCTGGAATCCTGTCCTCTGGATCAGTCCGTTCTGATCGGTGTATATACCCAGACCGATACCTGTCCTTCCTTCCGTCTTTGCCCTGTATCTGGTCTTCCCGAAAAAATTATCGCGCAATGAATACTTCTTCTTGGTGAACCTTGTCTGATAGCTCAGGGAGTAGGTCCTCGGTGCGCCGGCATAGCCGACCCACTGTTCACGGGCTGTGACGTTGAAACTGGTGTAACCCTCGCTACCTGCTACGGACGGATTTATCAGGAACTTGTTGTACATGTACTGGCTGTACAGCTGTCTCTTATACACATCTCCGAGCCCACGAGACTCCTGAGCATCTCGTATGCCGTCTTCTGCTTGAAAAAAAAAAAAAAA
>ERZ1026810.389-NODE-389-length-26862-cov-5.709445_pt1 | contig 26862 bp, 19 predicted proteins | sample MGYA00520872_ERZ1026810 | MGnify/ENA primary metagenome ERZ1026810 (study PRJEB33270, sample SAMEA104284477) | anaerobic digester metagenome | biome: Anaerobic digester microbiome; feature: mesophilic sludge digester; material: Anaerobic digester biomass | place... | reverse complement strand
TTGGTTGCATGTTAGGTGGGGTGGCAGGTGTTTGAGTGTTTTTTTTTTTTTCAAGCAGAAGACGGCATACGAGATGCTCAGGAGTCTCGTGGGCTCGGAGATGTGTATAAGAGACAGGCCTGGGCGCTGGTGGCAGCGTGCAAGTCCGTGGAGGTGGATAGGTCCGATCTTGACGCATGCACGTTTGCGGCGGTGGGGCCGGGTACGGCGGAAGTTCTGTGCGAGGCCGACATCGTGGTCGACCTGGTGCCCGAGGACCACGTCGGCGAGGGATTGCTGGCAGAATTGGGGGACCCACAGTTCGCCGGTGCGAAGGTGTTGATCGTCCGTGCCGAGGTGGCCCGCAACGTGCTTCCTCAAGGGTTGATCGAGCGAGGTTGGGAGGTTGACGTGGTGCCTGCGTACCGCACGGTGACCCCGCCGCCAAACCCCGAGCTTGCAGGTCGGGTGGGCCGGGCCGATGCGATCACCTTCACCTCGTCGTCGACGGTGACGGGGTTTCTGTCCCGGTTTGGCGGCAAGGCCGTGCCTCGGCTCGTCGTCTGTATCGGACCCATTGCTGCGGACACCGCACGGCGGGCGGGCTTCACCGTCGATGCTGTGGCCCGGCCTCACTCCCTTGATGGGCTGGTCTCCGCTCTGATCGGCCTGCTGGTGGCACCCGCCGACGTCGGCTGACCCGGTCGGTCCGGCGCGTCGTCCGGCGGACTTGGGGGCAACATTCAAGTGCGGGGTGATTCCGCCGATCGGCGGGGGTGGACTCGACTGGTTTGAATTCACCCCATCAGCTCGGGAGTTGGCGTTGGCTCCCGTCGCTGCGGCCGAGTTCCTCAGTGGAGCCCCCGTGTGCCAGCCCGTATGTGAATCCCGCAACGGCCGACCGGTAGCGTCCGGACCATGCGCATCATCGAACAACCCGAACTGCCTCGGGTTCAGGCGGGCGAGATACCCCGTCACATCGGCGCCATCATGGACGGTAACGGCCGGTGGGCCCTGATGCGTGAAACCGAACGCACCGAGGGCCATCGCGCCGCCGAGGAGGCGGTGTACTCCAGCGTGCGGGGCGCGCTCAACCTTGGCGTCGAATGGCTGTCGCTGTATGCGTTCTCCACGGAGAACTGGCGTCGTAACGACTCTGAAATCGCGTTCCTCATGGACTTCTCCGAGTGGTTGCTGCACGAGGAACGGGTGGAGGAACTGCGCGAGCTGGGTGTTCGCATTCGGTTCGTCGGACGGCTCGACGACGAGCGCATCCCCGACAGGTCGCGGGCGTACCTCAACGACATCTCCGCCCGGACCGCCCACAACACCCGGCTGCAGTTGGTGATCGCGTTCAACTACGGCGGTCGAGCGGAGATCATCGATGCGGTGCGCTCGCTGCTGGCCGATGGGGTGGAGCCCGAAACGGTCACCGAGGCCGACTTGGAGGCCCGTCTCTATCTGCCCGAGATGCCCGACGTCGACCTGGTGGTTCGAACCTCGGCCGAGCATCGGCTCTCCAACTTCCTGCTCTGGCAGGCGAGCTACGCCGAGTTTGTGTTCACCGAGACGCTGTGGCCGGACTTTCGGGCCTGGCACCTGTACTCGGCGGTGGCCGAGTATCAGTCCCGTCGTCGACGCATGGGCGCGGCGGTTACCGGATGAGCGCAACCTGAGACCCACCACCGGTGCGAGCCCCGGGCCCCGACCGGAAAGGCCATTCGGTTGGGTTCTGTGAGGGCTGCCGGGTTGGTTGTGGGTGCGCTGATGGTGCGCCCGTAGGCTTCCCACCCATGGACCTTCACGAGCTGTCCGAGCTGTTGGCCCTACCGTCGCTGGTCTCCGACCTGGACGCACTCGAGGCGGCCATGGTGGACGTGCTGCGGGAGGCTGACACGCTCGATGCCTTGGTCGAGCCCGGCATCAGGGTGGTGACCGGAGGTGGCAAGCGCCTGCGGCCGACCTTGACGATTGCGGCGGGGGCGGTGGGCGGCGCGCCCGCCAACGATCACGTGACCGCAGCAGGCGTTGCGGTCGAGTTGGTGCAGGTTGGGTCACTCGTCCACGACGACCTGATGGACCACGCAAAAACTCGGCGAGGCGTCGAGACGGTCAACGCTCGCGAGGGGCTCAACTGGGCCATCCTGGTTGGGGACTACCTCTTGGCGGTCGCCGGCATTCAGGCGGCGTCGGTTTCTGCCGACGTGGCCCACAGCCTGGCCCGCACGATCGCCGACCTCGCCGCCGGGCAGGGCCGCGAGGTGACCCGCCAGGGTGATCCGAAGCGCAGCGTGGCCGAGTACGAGGCCTCGATTCTGGGGAAGACCGCCGCCTTGATGCGTTGTTCGGCAAAGGTCGGGGCGCAGGCGGCGGGGATGGGCCCCGCTGAAGTCGACGCGCTGGCGGCGTTCGGCGAGGGCTTCGGCATGGCGTTCCAAATCATTGATGACGTGCTTGACGTCGTGGCCACCAGCGAGAAGCTGGGCAAGCCTGCGGGCAACGACATCGGCGAGGGCGTGTTCACACTGCCGGTGATTTACGCGCTCGAGGGTGCGGAGGGCGATCGGCTGACCGAGCTTCTTGCCAACCGGACCGAGGAGGCGGCGGCAGCTGAGGCCACTGAACTGGTTCGTGGATCCGACGGGGTTCGCCAGGCGCTGGACGCGGCCAGGGACTGGAACGGCAGGGCATCAGACCTTTTGGCCGGATTCGACTCGCCGACCGCCGCGGGCCTGGCCCAACTGCCCGATCGATACCTCACCTGGGCACTCGACCGAGCGGGCTACGAACCCGCCGGCTGAGACGAGCACCGTTCGTCAAGGAGCAGACCGACGCGAGGTTCGCGATCTGCGAGCGACAGGCTCCGGACTTCCCATCCCCCTGCCTGCCTCCGAGGGGCCATGGCCCCACCGGTACCATGACGGCATGGATCTCGACTCGTCCGGCTTCCCCGCCCGCCGACCCCGACGAATGCGCTCGAGCCCGGCGATGCGCCGGCTGGTGGCCGAGACCCGCTTGGGGGTGGACGATCTGGTTGCCCCACTGTTCGTGCGTGAGGGCATCACCAGGCCCCAGCCGATCGACAGCCTTCCGGGGGTCTCGCAGCACAGCCGGGACTCGCTGCGGGCCGAGGTGACGGCATTGGCCGAGTTGGGTGTGCCTGCGCTCATCCTCTTTGGCGTACCCGAACGAAAAGACGACGTCGGCTCAGGAGCATGGGACCCCGACGGGATCGTGCAACTTGCCATCGCCGATGTGAAGGCCGAGGTGGGCGACTCGATGGTGGTCATGGCCGATCTGTGCCTTGACGAGTACACCGATCATGGCCATTGCGGCGTCGTCGACGGAGCGGGCCGGGTGGACAACGATGCCACGCTCGAACTGTATGGCCGGGTGGCCAACGCCCAAGCGGCCGCCGGTGTGGACGTGGTGGCGCCCTCGGGCATGATGGACGGTCAAGTGGCCGCAATCCGGCGTGCACTCGATGGCGATGCCGCCACCGACGTGGCCATCCTGGCGTATTCCGCCAAGTACGCGTCGGCCTTCTACGGGCCCTTCCGCGACGCGGTCGACGTCACCATCGCCGACGGCGGCGATCGTCGCGGCTATCAGCAGGACCCGGCCAATGCCCGCGAAGCCGCTGAGGAACTGCGCATGGACGTCGCCGAGGGCGCCGACATGGTCATGGTGAAGCCCGCCCTCACCTATCTGGATGTGATCACCCGGGCTCGTGACCTGGTGAACGTACCCTTGGCCGCCTACCAGGTGTCGGGCGAATATGCCGCCCTGCATGCAGCCGCTCAACGGGGCTGGCTCGACCTGGAGGCCGCAGCGCTCGAGCAGTTGCTGGCCATCCGTCGAGCGGGCGCAGACTTCATCCTGACCTATTTTGCCCGAACGATGGCCGAACTGTTTGCCCAGGCCTGAACTACCTTTCGCTCTCTTTCCGCCCCGTCAGTTCCAGCCAACAAGGAGCCCCGATGACCTCCAATCACGATCTGTATCAGCGCGGGCTCAGAGTGATGCCCGGCGGGGTCAACTCGCCGGTGCGGGCGTTCCGTTCGGTCGGAGGCACCCCAAACTTCATCGCTGAGGGCCACGGTGCCTACGTCACCGACGTGGAAGGAGCGGTGTTCCTCGACTACGTGCAGAGCTACGGCGCCTCAATCGTGGGCCACGCGCACCCGAAGGTGATCGCCACCATCGAGGCGGCTGCCAAACGTGGCACCACGTTCGGTGCACCCACCGAGGGCGAGGTGCGGTTGGCGGAGACCATGGTGGGCCGAATCGATGGCCTTGAGCAGCTGCGGCTGGTGTCGTCGGGCACCGAGGCCACCATGTCGGCCATCCGTCTGGCCCGAGGCGCAACCGGCCGCAACAAGATCGTGAAGTTCGTCGGCAACTACCACGGCCATTCCGACGCGCTGTTGGCCTCGTCGGGCTCGGGCGTCATCGAGGGGTTCGACCTGGGCGAGACCTCCACGCCGGACTCGGCCGGGGTGACGCCGGGGTCGATCGCCGACACCGTGGTGGCTCCCTACAACGTGGTGCCCACGCTGGACGAGACGGTGGCCGTCGTGGTGGTGGAGCCGGTGGCGGCCAACATGGGCTTGATCGCCCCTCGAGATGGCTTCCTCGAGGGGCTGCGCGACGAGTGCAACCGAGTGGGCGCACTGTTGATGTTCGACGAGGTCATCTGCGGTTTCCGGCTGGCCTTCGGTGGCGCCACCGAGTTCCTGTCGGTCACCCCCGACATCTGGTGCTTCGGCAAGGTGATCGGTGGAGGCCTGCCCGTCGGTGCCTACGGCGCGTCGACCGAGCTGATGAGTCATATCTCGCCCCTCGGCCCGGTGTATCAGGCGGGCACGCTGTCAGGGAACCCGCTGGCCACCGCAGCCGGGCTCGCTGTCTTGGAGTTGCTCACCCCAGATGCATACTCGCAGCTGGAGGACACCGCCGAGGCGCTGGCCGACGGCCTGCATCGAGCATTTTCGGACGCCGGGATCGAGGCGAGGGTGCCAAGGGTGGGCCCGTTGGTTGGGGTGTTCTTTGGCTCCGATCTGCCCGTCGACTTCGAGTCTGCACGCGCCTCGGTGTCGCTGGGCCGGTACCCACAGTTCTTCCATGGCATGTTGGATGCAGGCATCGCTCTGGCTCCCGGGCCATACGAGGTGATGTTCCCGTCCCTTGCCCACCGCCCCGAGGACATCGCCCGCACCGCCGAGGCCGCCGCTCAGGTGGCTGTGCGCATGGCAGAGGGGTCCATTTAGCCCTTCTGCTCAGTGTCTCGTCGGACAGGGTCGGATCGCTGCCGGCCGGCGATACCCTCGCAACGTCCCTGGCGGGACCACGACAATCGGGATGGGCATGCGGGATCAGGCGAGCGCCGGCAGTGAGCGCGTCAAGCAAGCTGCGGTAGGAAATCACCCATTGGCGGCGACGGTTGCGGGCACAGCCGCAGCGTCGTCGCAGCAGGTGTCCGAGGTCGGCGCGGCTTTGGGTCGGCCCCGAGCCTCGGTGGTGATCTGCACCGTTGATCGTCCGAAACTCCTACGTGAGGCGATCGCGTCCATCGTTGCTCAACGGTACGACGGTGTGATCGAAACCCTCGTCGTGTACGACGGCACCGCACCCGATACCTCGCTCAACGTCAACGACGCTCGTCGCCCGGTGACCGTGCTGAGAAACACCCATCGCCGGGGGCTCCCGGCGGGCCGGAACTGTGGGGCGGAGGTGGCGACCGGGGAGTTTCTGGGCTTTTGCGACGACGACGACACCTGGTTGCCAGACAAGACCGAGACCCAGGTGGCGTTGCTGGAGCGTCGCCCCGAGGTCGACGCTGTGGTGTGCGGTCTGCTGGTGGACCACCTCGGCACGATCACCGAACGGCCGCTCCTCACCGAAGCGGTCACGATGGGCGACCTGCTGGACGATCGCATGATGGAGGTGGAATTCGTCACCACCATGGGGCGCCGTGATGCGTTCCTCGACCCCGACCGTCTCGGCGGCGCCGACGAGGAGATCCCCGGCGGCTACGCCGAGGACTACGAGTTTGTGCTGCGCGCCGCGCAGCGCCATCCGCTGCCCACCACCCGGTCCCCGTTGGTGTGCAAGGGGTGGGGGGGAGGGTCGCTGTTTGCGGAACGCTGGCGGACGATCGACACCGCCCTGGGGTACCTGCTGGAGCGGTTCCCGGAGTTCGTTGACCATCCGAGGGGGCATGCCCGCGTGCTGGGCCAGCGAGCATTCGCTGCGGCTTCGGCGGGCAACCGCGTCGAGGCCAGGCGGCTGATCCGCGCCGCGCTCGCCGCCGACCTGCGCCAGCCGCGGGCCTGGTTGGCCATCGGGGTGTGGGCCCGACTGGTGCCGCCGGGGCGGGTGGTCGCCGCGTTGAATCGTCGTGGTCGGGGACTATGAGCAGGCACGGCGGTGGCACACGATCGGCTGAGTCGCTTGACCAGCGTGGACCGGTCACGGAGCGGGGAGCCCGCACGCAGGTGTTCAGCGACGATTCGGTCGCGGTATTGGGTGATCTCCTGGGGCTTCGACCCGTCGCCGTCGCAAGCGACGACGAAACGCATCGGGCGTTTCCCACCGCCGCGAACCCGAGGTTTTACGTACCGACCGAGACCCGCCGAGCGGCCGCAGCCAGTTGTCTGGCCTACAACCGCCTTCGGCCCCCGGCGGTTGCCCGCCGAAGGGCGGTGGTTGGTTGGGGCCTGGGCAGCGGTGTGCTCCAAAGGGTTCAGGGCACTGCGATGACCAGCGGGCCGCCCACCGGACGTTTTGCGGGCGCCGACGAGCAGTTGGTTCCCCTGCTGCATGAACTGGCTCGACGGCTTGGACGTGACGATCTGAGCTTCGCCACCTCGCCCCGCAACGTGGACCCGTTCTGGACGCCAACGCTGCAGCTCTTCGCCTTGGACGGAACGCCGGTGGCTTACGCCAAGGTGGGCTGGACCGAGCTCACGCGTGCCCAGGTCGAGACTGAGGCGGACGTGCTGCATCAACTGGTACGACGAAAGCGCAGCCAGTTCGCCAGTCCAACGCTGCTGGAACGCTTCGAGTGGGGCGACACGGTGGTCTCGGTCACCGCGCCGATGCCCGCCGACGTGGTGCGCATGTCGGTTGACGACGGGCTTCGACCCGAAGCGCTTCTCGAGGTCGCCGGCCTGGATGGGCCACCGCGGCTCCAGGCGTTCGCGTCGTCGGGTGGAGCCACCTGGGCTGACGCACTGGTCGCGGCACGGCCCGCAGGCCTGGATTCGGCGAGGCGCGACGCTTGGGACCGGTTCGCCGATGCATGGAAACGTGCCGCCGAGCTGATCGCTGACCTCCCGGTGCCACTGGGCCGATGGCACGGCGACTGGGTGCCATGGAATCTGGCGTGGTCGGGCGCCTCGCTGTGGGTGTGGGACTGGGAGTACTCGGGGGCTGACCGGCCGGTTGGCCTCGACGCCTATCACTGGCATTACCAGCAGCTGCACGTCACCGGGTCGGTCGACGTGGCGAGGGCGCTCCAACGGTCGAGGATTCTTGGGGCTCAAAGCCTCGATTCCCTGGGGGTGGGTGCCGATACGGGGCAGGTGGTGGCTTGTGCTCACGTCTTGGAACTGGCTGCGAGGTTGATCGATGCCGCCCGTGCAGGGGCGCCCGGCCACCTCGAGGCGCTCGGTGACCTGCCTGTGTTGTGCGATGAGCTGGTGAACTGCGCCAAGGCCGCAGCTGGGGGAGGGGAGCGGTGAGGTGGCCGCCGTCTCGTGAACTTGAGATGGACATGGCGCTCGGCGCCGGTCCCAATTCGGCATTGCTCCCGCCGCCGGTGATGAGGCACGAACCTGGCCACTCGGGTCCGCAGCCCGCGCCAGGCGTGCAGGCCGTATTCGGCGAGATCCATGTCGAGGTGCAGTCGGATCTGGACCAAGGCGGCGGTCGCGGTCATCTCCCAGATCGGGAGGCGGGCTCCCTCGGCGGGGTGGCACGCGGCGGCGCGCTCAACCTGGTGGCCGCCGTGGTGTACGGCGCTGCCAACTTTGCGCTCCTGTGGGTGCTCAACCATGAACTTGGTACGGAGACCGCCGGTGTGGCGCTGGTGGCCATCGCCGCGTTCAACATCCTGGCTCGTGTCGCCGAGCTGGGGTCGGCAACGGGGTTGATCCGTTGGATCTCCCGCCTGCGCGCCGTGCACGCGGTGGACGTCATCCCCAAGATGATGGCCGTCAGCCTGGTGCCGGTGGTGGGCATCAGCCTGCTGTTCGCCTGGCTGATGGGGGCACAGTCGACGTGGTTGGCCGACCTATTCGCCAACGGTACGGGCGTGCCCCAGCTGGCCCGGGTGTTCTTGGCGTTGGCGCCGCTGCTTCCACTGGCCGTGATCGAGACGGTGTTGGTGAGTTCCACCCGCGGCTACGAGGTGATGTGGCCCCAGGCCGTGATTGAGAAGATTGGACGGGCGTTGTTGCTGCCGGTCGTTGTCCTTCTCACCACCAGGCTGGGTGGCGATGTGGTCGCTGTGGCTCGCGTCTGGGCTTTGACCAACCTGGTGGCTCTGATTCCGGCGGTCGTCGTGTCGCGGCGCCTGCTCCAAGCGGCCCGTTTGACGCCCGACGAACCCCGTATGGCCAGCGTCGCCTCGGGAGCGGACTCGCCCCATGGTGGCCCGAGCTTTGACCGAACGTCGTGGCCGGCCATCGCCAAGGCATTTTGGGCATTCAGCGCTCCGCGTGCCGCCGGGCAGACCTTCGAGGTGTCGATCGCCTGGATTGACACGCTGCTGGTGAGTGCCCTGGTGTCCACCCAGGCGGCCGGTGTCTACGCTTCGGGCACCCGGTACGTGGTGATTGGCGCCTTCATCTCCGAGGCGATCATGCAGGTGGTTGGCCCCAGGGTTTCGAGCCTGATGGCCAGGCATCGTGGCCGTGCCACCTCGCACCTGGTTCGTACCGCTGCGGGTTGGCAGACGGCGCTCACCTGGCCGATCTACCTGGTGACGATCGGGTTCGCCCCGGTGTTGTTGGGGGTGTTCGGCCCGGAGGTGTTGGCAGCCCAGGGAGCCCTGATCGCACTCTCGCTCGGCCTGATGGTGTTCTCCCTGTTCGGTCCGGCGGGATCGGTCATTCTCATGGGGGGCAAGAGTTCCCAGGCCATGGGAAATGCCGGTATCGCCGTCGTCTTCAACCTGGTCGGAAACCTGGTGCTCATCCCCCGGCTTGGCATCACCGGGGCCGGGGTCATCTGGGCGCTCACCCTGGTGCTGCTGGTGGTGTTGCCGGCCTGGCAGGCCCACCAGCGGATGGGTTTGAACATGATCAGCCGCCCCGCAGCGTGGAGCGCCGGTCTTGCCACCGCCTCCGTTGGCGTCGTCACGTTGCTCTGTCGGGTGTCGTTTGGTGCAACCTGGCTCGGCCTCATCGTGGCCGTTGTGGGTGGCACGGTCACCTTCGTCGGGTGTGTGTGGCGGTTCCGAAGTGAGACCGGATTGGACCGGTTGCTCCCCGGTCGGGCGCAGTCTCGACACGGTCGGCTGACGGCCCGACTTCGTTCCGGGGCGGCCACGCGTCCGCTCACGGCACGCTCAACCAGCGAGCGGGTCGCCCCGGCGCGGCCGGCGACTCTTGCTGCCAACCCCCGACCATCAAGGGAGGCCGTCGTGGACGGTGAAGACACCCCAACCCTGGCCGACTATCTCGGCCTGGCCCGTCGACGGTTTGTCATCATCGCGATGGCCGGCGTGCTTGGAGCGCTGTTTGGTCTGGCCTACCTGGCCAAGGCCGAGCCCGGCTACCAATCCACTGCTCGAATTGTGTTGGAACAGGCACCGACCGCGCCAGGAAGCTCCGGCACCGGCGGGATCAGCCCGGTCGCCACGCTCACCGCCACTCAGAAGAGCATCCTGCGCTCCGACGAGGTGGCACAGCGCGCCGCTGAACTGTTGGGCGACGACGTGTCGGCCGACCAACTCCGGGACCACTCCTCGGTCACGGTACTTCCCGACAGCCTGGCGTTGGACGTCAGCTATCTGGCCGACGATCCGGCGGCGGCACAGGCTGGAGCGCAGGCGCTGGTCGACAGCTACCTGACACTTCGCCAAAAGCAGGAGGAATCCCGACGATCCCGCGTGATCAATGGGCTGGACCAGCAGGTGAAACTGCTTGACGACCTGGTGCTCGCCACCTCGCGCCGACTGGAGGATGTCGACCCCGAGAAGAACCCCACCAAGGCGACCGTGCTCTCCGCACAGCTCAACTCACAGTTGAGCGAACAGAGCAACCTGAGGGTGGAGAGATCGGGGTGGCAGTCCATGGACAGCACCACGGGCAACGTGGTCAGTCCCGCAACCCTGCCGGTGGACAGCACCAGCCTGGGGGCACCTGTGGTACTCGTCGGGGTTGTCGCCGCAGCCTTGGTTGTCGGGTTCCTCGTGGCGCTCATTCGTGACCGCACCGACCCGAGGGTCCACAGCAGCCAGGACATCCAGGAGCTGGTCGGGGCCACCCCGGTCAACGTGATCACCACCGACGATGATGCCGACGATGACAACAAGGAGTGGTTTGGTGAGTGGTACGGACGCGCCGCCAGCCGCCATGCCCCCGGGGTGGAGGTGGCCGGCAACGGCAACGGTGCCGAGGCCGAGAGCTACCGTCGCCTGGCCCTCCGACTGGGAGGCTGGGAGGGCCCGGGGCCCAGGTTCCTCCTGGTGACGTCAGCGGGTTCTGCCCCCGCTGAGGAGGTCGCAGCGAACCTGGCCGTCACCCTCGGCCGCGAGGGCAGCCGGGTGCTGTTGATCTGGTCGAACCTGCGCCAGGACACGTTGGGTGCCTACTTCTCGGTCCCCCGAGGGCCCGGGCTCGGTGAGGTGTTGGCCAACACGGCCAGGCTGGAGGACGCCGTGCTGGAAATCCCCGGTTGTCAGGGCCTCTACCTGTTGCCGGTGGGGTCACGCGCGGAGGCACGCGATCAACTGTTCCGCTTCTCGGGCCTCAAGGACGCGTTGACCGACCCCAATGGGGTCGCCTTCGATCAGGTTGTTCTGATCGCGCCTTCGCCCACCGATTACGCCGACGCTCTTGCTTTGGCACCGCAGGTGGACGGCGTGCTGGTGACCGTCGAATCGGAGTCGGCCGACCGCAAGGAACTGACTGCCACCGTCGAGAGCCTCCGTTCCATCAACGCGCACCTCTCCGGTGTGGTGGCACTGTGACCGCACGATGCGCAACCTCGGGTTCGATGCCGAGCCGCCACGCCTGCGCGCCGAGGGTCTGACGGTGGCGATTCGTCGCGGCCGAAAGCGTCCGGACGGCACCGAGGCGTTGGTGATGTTGGTGACGTCCTCCGGTGGGCACCTCTCCCACCTGCTGGAGCTGAGTGGGTTCTGGCAACGGCACCGGCGGGTGTGGGTCAGCTTCGACTTGCCTGATGTCGTGTCGCGGTTGCGGGGCGAGGAGGTCGTGTGGGCGCATCACCCGACCGCGCGCAATCTGCCCAACCTGGCTCGCAACCTGGTGATGGCCTGGCGGGAACTGCGGCGCCGGCGGCCCGACCTGATCGTGTCCACCGGTGCGGGTGTGGCGGTGCCCTTCTTCTGGCTGGGTCGGTTGATGGGGATCAAGACCGCCTACCTGGAGGTGTATGACCGCATCGACTCGACGACGATGACCGGCCGCCTCGTGCGTCGGGTCAGCGACGCGGTGTTGGTGCAGTGGCCGGAGCAGGGTTCGCTCTATCCGAACGCTCAGGTGATGGGCACGATCTGGCCCGATGCGCCGATCGTCGCCGTCAACCCACGCGATCCAAACGGGGCTGAGGACGACGTCGCAATGCGCCGCGCCGGTTCACACCCGGCATTGGTTGTGGTCACGGTGGGCACCGACAGCCACCGGTTCGGTCGGCTGGTGACATGGGCCGGCCGCTGGGCCGACGATCATGCCGACGATGCCCGGGTGGTGATTCAGCGAGGCACCGCCCCGCATCCAGGTGGGGTCGCGTACTGCCCGGAGGCCTTGGACTTTGACGAACTGTTGGATCTGATGTCCCGCGCGGATGCGGTGGTGTGTGCTGCGGGGCCGGGCACCGTGATGGATGCGTTGCGTGCCGGGGTGAAGCCGCTGGTCGTGCCGCGCAACGACGAGATGGGTGAGCACGTCGATGGGCACCAGGTGGCGTTTGCCAAGGTTCTCGTAGAGCGGGGCGTGACGCTTGGTGCCAATACCGAATCCGAACTGCGAGCCCAACTTGACCGTGTGATGGTCCAACCTGGTTGGTGTTCGGTGACACCCCTGAGCTCGGCCCCAACGCCAGGGGGGATTCGCATCTCTGCCGCCTTGGAGGCGCTGGTGTCGCCGGTACCGCATGACACGGTCGCCCATCGTGGCTGAGCGGCGCCGGTCAGGCGCGGAACCTGTGCCGGTCCGGGTCGAGTGCTTCGAGCATGCCGCCCGTTCGCAACCGCGACCGCCTGGGAACACCACATGGTCATTGGCGTCCCAGCGAAGGCGCAGCACCGATGAGTGCTCGGACCGTTCGTTCAGTGCCCGGAGGTATCTGTCCATCGGGTGGCCCGTGGCCTTATGGTCGCTCGGCATGCCGGTGTTGTGGCTGCTTGGCCTGTACCCGTTCGTGTGGGTGCTGCCGGCAGTTGCGTTCGGGCCGGTGATCCTGGCTCGACCGTCCCGCTTCCGAGTGCCCACCGGCGCTGTCGCTCTGAGCGGGTTCCTCGTCATCGTGGGGCTCTCGGGAGTCCATATCGAAGAGGCCCAGGGGCTGATGCTGTTCGGTTACCGCTGGGTGATCATGGCCTCGCTCTGGGCCTGCCTCGTGTGGTTCGCAAACGTTCCCCGCCAACGCCTGCCGACCCAGGTGGTGCAGTACTGGCTGGGGTTGATCTTCGTCGGCTGTGTCGGGTTTGGTTATCTGGCGTTGGTTGCGGGCACGTTCACCGCACCGAGTGGCCTGCAGCTGATCCTGCCCGAGGGTGTCGCCACCAGCGGGTTCATCGATTCCGTCAGCAGCCTGCGCTTGGCGGAGGTCACCAACTATTTGGGTTACACCCTGGCCCGCCCCTCGGCGCCGATGGCCTTCGCCAACGGCTGGGGTTCCACCATGGGCCTGACCCTCCCGTTCTTTTTCGGGGCATTCGTGCGTTCACCACTGGCACGGCGGCGTCGCTTCGGCCAGGTGATGCTGGCGCTGTCGACCGTGCCGACGGCGTTCTCGTTCAATCGTGGTCTGTGGATGTCCATCGCAGTGCTGTTCGTCTACTGGGCGGCCCGCCGGGCGATGAGCGGCGATTGGACCGGTGCGAAGGTGGCGGTTGGCCTGGCGGTGGTGGTGGCGCTGCTGTTGGCCTTTTCGCCATTGGGTGACCTCGTGTTCACCAAAATTGAGACTGCGACGGATTCAAACGAGTCGCGGGCCACGCTGTACGTGGATGCCTGGGGTGGTGCCCTGGAGTCTCCGCTGATTGGGTGGGGTGCCCCGACCCCACAGGAGGGCACCCCGCCGATCGGCACCCACGGCCTGGTGTGGTGGATCATGTACAACCACGGTTTTGTTGCGCTTGCGCTGTTCGTCTACTGGATGGTGCGCACCACCTGGGCGGCGCTGCGCACCCGCCGCGACGTGGAGGTTTGGTCAGCGGTCGTGTTGGTGATCTTCCTGCTGCAGTTCGGGTTCTACGGGCTGCTGCCGCAGCTCCCAATCGTGGGCGTGGCGGCCGGGCTGGTGCAACGCGATCGCTGGGAGCGGGCCGCCGGCCGCCGTCGTGCCAAGGAGGCACCGGCGGCGGAACCGGCTCCGATCCTTGCCCGTCACCCTCAATCCATCCTGGCGGGAGCCGACTGAGGTCGATATGAGTACCGATCCCACTCAGGAAGTCGAGACACCGTCAGCCTTGCGAGCGGCTCGAGAACGTGTACGTCAGCACCCCATGGGTCCGCACCTGGCCTCAGCGGCCAAGGCCGTTCTCAGTCGATACGGAAGGGCCACCGCCGCTCGGCGCCCCCCGCCCGAATTGTTGATCGTGGGTTCCAAGCGGGGTGGCACCACCTCGCTCTGGCAGTACTTGGCCGAGCATCCGGGCATGCTGACCCAGTTCCCCACCCCCAACTCCAAGGGCACCTACTTTTTTTCCGAGGAGTGGCACCGGGGCGAGCGCTGGTGGTTGTCGCACTTTGCATCTACTCGAACGCGTCGCCGGGCCGAGGGTCGGCTTGGGTACGCGCCGGCGACCGGTGAGTCGTCACCGTATGACCTGTATCACCCGCTCGCCCCCGTCCGAGCTGCGCAGGTGGCGCCCGACGCGCTCGTGGTGGCTGTGCTCCGCAACCCGATCGATCGGGCCTACTCACACTGGAAGGAGCGCAGGCGCCATAGCGAGGCGCTCGGCTTTCCCGCCGCCATCGAGGCGGAGGCCGACCGAACAAAGGGGGAGGCGGCCCGCATCCTGGCCGACCCGACGGTCACCTCGTTTGCACATCGTCACCAGAGCTACGTCGATCAGGGTCGCTATGCGCCGATGCTCCAGCGTTGGTTTGACGCGTATGGCCGCGAGCAGGTGATGGTGGTGACCGCCGAGGTGTTCTACGACGACCCGCAGGCCTTCATCGACCGGGTCACCGATCGACTGGGCCTGCCCCGCCATAGGGTGTTGGACACCTCGCCCCGCAACGATGCTCCGTCCGACCCGATGGATGACGACCTGCGTTCGAGGCTGCGAGTGGACCTCGCCGGTGACATCGCCGCGGTCGAGGACCTGCTGGGCATCAGCACCGGCTGGAGCTGACCCCGGCGGTCGGGGCCGCATGCTCGGGGGATGATCGACGAGGCTCCTGTCCACCAGGCGGCGTTGTGTCGGCACGGGCTGCTCACTCGAACCCAGTTGCGGAAGTTCGGCATCTCCCCTGCGATGGAGTGTCGCCGAGTGGCAAGGGGCCGGTGTTGGGCCTGGTTGGTGGTGCTGCGTGCCGTGGTCGACCAGCGCTTCGAGCAGCCGGGGACCGCCGGCGACATGGAGTTCCTGTTCCCTGAGATCCTTGAGGGCACGTCGTCTCAGCCGCCGCCCAGCCAGCGGAAGTTCCAGTGGGGACGGGTGGACTTCGTGTGGGATGACGCGAGGATCAACCGCCACGCCACCGGGAAATGGGCTCCGCCTACCCCAGCTTGGCCAGCAGTTCCTGTTTCAGATCCCACAGCGACTCGGTGATGGACACGTGGTACGTGTGCGGATTGACCAACCGTCGAACGCCGGGCCCGAGGGCGGCCACGTCGGCCCGCCGGCGTTCAGAGATCACCCCAAGGTCGTTCAGCGCTTCCATGCCGCCGTCGCTCACCACCTCGCCGTCAGCGATCACCCGCTGAAGCAGTTCGTCAGCGCCGGCCCACTCCTCGGCTCGAATCACCCGGGAGACATCTGCACGCGAATGGTGGTGCAGCGCCATGGCGGCACCGGGAAGGAGCGCTTCGTCGGCGGTGGACAACACGTCGGCGGTAGCCATGCCCTGCTGATCGGTGACGCGCCAGAGACGTTTCGTCCCCGGGTTGAGCACCTTCTCGGGCGTGTCAGATCGTTTGATGGCGGGCTGCCACGCACCATCTCGTTTCAGCGCCACCAGCTTGTAGACGCCATCGAGGCTGGGTGACCCGTCGCTGGTGGCCAAGCGCGAACCAACGCCGAACACCAGGCGGTTGATCACCGCCTGGGCATCGAGCCCGGCATGGGACGCCTCCTCCTGAATCTGATGGGTGATCTGCCAGATCGTGAGCTCGTCCAGTTGGCTGGACAAGACAATGGTCGCCTCGTCGAAGCCCGCCTGGTTCAGCTGCCGGGCGGCTTGGATGGCGAGGTAGGCGAGGTCGCCGGAATCCAGGCGAATCCCCACCGGTCGGTGACCCCGGCGGCGGAGACCTTCAAAGACGGCGATGGCGTTGGGAACGCCGCTGCCGAGCGTGTCGACGGTGTCGACGAGTAGCAGGCAATCGTCCGGGTAGGTGTCGGCGTAGGCCTGAAACGCCGCCCGCTCGCCCTCGCCCAGCGCCAGGTAGGCCTGGATCATCGAGTGGGCGTGGGTTCCAGACGGGTCCACCCCCCAGGTGTATCCGGCGGCGGTGTTGGACGTGGAGGTGGCACCGCCCACCAATGCCGCCCGGGTGGCCGCGTCGGCGCCCGCCTCGGCGGCGCGACGCATGCCGAACTCCAGCACGGGACGGCCCAGTGCCGATTCGCTGACGCGGGCGGCTTTGGTGGCGATCAGCGTGGGAAAGTTCAGCCGGTTCAACAGCGGGGTCTCCAGCAGTTGGGCGGCGGCCAGCGGGCCCTCCACCACGGTGATCGGCGTGTTGGGGTGAACCACACGACCCTCGGGCACCGCGTGCAGCGTGAGCGCCGAGAAGTCGAGGTCGGCGAACCAGCCCAGGAAGTCGTCGCCGAACAACGCCTGACCCGTGGAGCTGCGGTGCCCCCGCAACGCCTCCAGGTCGGCGTCGGTGGGGTGCGCGTCGGTCATCCACTTGGCGAACGGCGCCATCCCGGCGGCCACGCAGTACCCGGCCTGGTGCCGTCCGTAGTCCGGGTAGCTGCGGAAGAAGTGCTCAAAACGGGCCGGGCGGTCGGCCAGTCCAGCCCGGAAGTACAGCTGCGCCATGGTCAGTTGGTAGAAGTCGGTCGACAGGATGCCTCCGAGGAGCCTGTCGCCGGTGCCGGTGTGCGGAACGCTCATCCCCGCAACCTACGGCCGCGTGTCCCCGTTGCGGTACGACCGGGTACCTTCGGGCAATGGGCCAGATCTTCAACATGACCAACCCGGATGACGACCTCGGTGGCCTGTTCGCCGATCAGGGCGCACCGCCGCTGGAGCCCGAGCCCGAGGATGATCTACGGCCCCGCTACGACGAGCACACCGCATTGGTAATCGTCGACGTGCAGAATGATTTCGCAGACCCGGGTGGCTCGCTGTTCGTTTCGGGTGGGCCCGAGGTGGTGAAGGCGACCAACGTCGAAATCGCCGAGGCGACTGCAGCCGGTGCGTTCGTCGTGTACTCCCAGGATTGGCACCCGCCGGCCACCCCACACTTCGTGACCGGCGGTGGGCAGTGGCCGGTGCACTGTGTTCGCGACACCTGGGGGGCGGAGTACCACGCCGACCTGGTGGTTGACGGTCCGACGGTTCGCAAGGGCACCGGCGGCGAGGACGGTTACTCGGCGTTTACGATGGCCGACCCCGAGTCGGGCGAGACCTCATCGACCGGTCTGGCCGATCTGCTGGAGGAGCGACACATCGAGCGGGTGGTCGTCGTTGGACTGGCGCTGGACGTGTGCGTGAAAGCCACCGCGCTCGATGCCCACTCGCTGGGCTTCACCACCACCCTGGTGCGCGCCGCCAGCGCCCCCGTCGTGGAGTCCGACGGCGAGCGGACCGTGGCGACGCTGGCCAGGATCGGCGTCGCGATCGCGTAATCACCGCCGTTCCATCACGCCCCAAGTTCAGGGGTGGTGGGGGTTGCTCGGACCCACCACGGTCAGGCCCGGCCCCTGATGTTCTCGACCGCGATCTCGATGACCACCCGGTCGTCCCGTTCCTTGGGTTGGCGATAACGCTCTGCGTAGCGATTGACCCCTTCGGCCACCCGGTCGGGCTCCGAGGTCACCACAGCGGGGCCCTCCAGCGACAGGAACCGACCGCCGTCCACCTGACACACCGACGCTCGGCCGCCGTCGACCAGGTTGCGGGCCTTGCGTGAGGGGGCGAACGTGATGACGCGAGCCAGTCCCGCAGCGTCGTCCCAGGTGAAGCCGACCGCAACCGAATGGAGCGATCCGTCGGGAAGCAGCGTGGTGAGCGTGGCCAGGTGACGCTCAACGAGAAACCCGAGTACCTCGGCTGGAACGTTCTTGGGGTCGATCATGCCCAGCGGTCTACCAGGCTGCGCCCACCGGCGGGGTCGGGGTGGCTCGCGCCCGCGGTGGCTACTCGTATCCGATTGCCGAGAGGATGGGCCGACGGGCGGCCCGCCCGGCTGGCCACCAGCCGGCCGCCATGCCGGCGATGGCCCCACCCAGACCCAGCACCACCAACTGCACCCACGGCACGTGGATGGTGGCTGCCGCGATGTTGCCCGACAGCACGGTGAACAGACCCGCACCAAACCACACGCCCAGGGTGATACCCACCGACGTGCCGATGGAGGCCATGATCACCGACTCGGCCAACACCAGGCGACGGACCTGGACGCGCGTGGCCCCCACAGATCGCAGCAGTCCCAGCTCGCGGGTGCGCTCGTAAATCGAGAGGTACAGCGTGTTGACGATGCCGAACAACGACAGCAGCACGGTGAACCCCAGCATCACGTACACCAGGTTGAGAGCCAGGTTGAACGTGGCCACCGTGTCGTCGAGCCACTGCGGGACCAGTTGCGCCTTGGCGGCGGGTGCAACCCGTCTCAGCTCGCCGTCGATCCGGTCGGCGACCACGGTCGGGTCGGAGCCCGGCGTGACCGAGATGTAGTAGAGCGCGTCCTGGCGGAAGGCCACGGCGGTCACGTCATCGAGGTTCTCCATGGGCATCAGGAAGCTCGCTGTGCCGATGGGGCCCTCGAACAACAGGGAGATGGGGTACTCAACCGCCCCAACCTGGGGGTAGAACACGCTGATGCTGTCGCCGACCGCCCATGCGTTGGCACGAGCGGTGTCCGCGTCAACGGCGACCGTGCCCGGCGTCAGCGAAGCCGCAGTCCCGCCGATGAGCGGCACCTTGACCAGCGAGAAGAACGGCTTGGGGTCGACGCCCGAGACCGATCCGCCCCCGGTGGGGTTGCCGTCGACTCCGGTGACCGTGGCAGGAATGAATCGCACTCGGGCCAGGGTGTCCACGCCGCTGGTGGCGGCCACGTCACCCATCACGCCCTCGGGGAGCCCGCCGGAGGTGGCGCCGCCCAGGCCGGATGACACCACGATCTGGCCGCGCAACTGATCTGAGAAGCCGGCCTTGACGCTGCCGACCAGCGAGGCGACGAACACCGCCAGTGTGGTGGCGATGGCCACGCCGATGGTCAGCGCCGCCGCCGTGGCGGTGGTACGGCTGGGATTGCGGCGTGCGTTTTCGCCGGCGATGTGTCCCACCGGACCCCCGCCCAACCGAAGGGGCCAGCCGATGATCCGACCGACCGGCCCGACCACCACCGGCCCCACTACGAGGAACGACAGCAGGGTGATCGCAGCGCTGACTGAGAACACCACGGTGCGCAGGTTGACCGCTGTGGCAGCGGTGCCCGCCGCTGGATCGCCCGCAACGAGGGTCAGCCTGGCGTTGGCGTCGATGGCGAACAGCGCCAGCGACCCGGCGGCCAGGCCCCCCAGCGCCATCACCATGCCCAGCAACCGACGGGTAACAGAACCGCGTCCCCGGTCCTCCGCCACCTCGCCGAGTGCAGCCACCGGGGAGATGCGGGTGGCCCGCCAGCCCGGCACCATCGAAGCCGCCACTGTGGTCGCCACGCCCACGATCAGGCTGCCGAATACCACCAAGGGCGTCAGCGTTGGCACCGTGGTGGGCAACGTGATCAGGTTCCCCACCAGTTGTAACAGGCCGATGACCCCCACCACGCCAATGCCCAGTCCGACGATCGATCCGAGCACACCCACGAGCGTCGCCTCGATCATGATCGAGCCGAGCACCTGGGCGCGGCTCGCACCGCAGGCACGCATCAACGCCAACTCCCTCGTGCGCTGGGTGATCAGGATCGAGAAGGTGTTCGCGATGATGATGCCCCCGACGAACAGCCCCACGTAGCCAAAAACCGACACCAATTGGGTCAGCAGTCCCAACGCGCCGCCGGCCTGTTTTTGGGTATCGGCCACGTAACGCTCGCCGGTGACCGCCTCGTATCCGGGTGGCAGTGAATCGTTCACGCGGTCGGCCAACCCCTGCTGGCCGACGCCGGGGGCGGCCCGCAGGGTCACGAACGCGAACTGGCCGTCGGCACCGGTGAACTCCATTGCCTGCTCGGAGGAGAGAAACACCACCCGGGCGCCGATGTTGTCCTCGCCGGTCGGGCCCAGCCCGCCGATGCCCACCACCTGGTAGCTGCGTAGGCCGACGGCACCCTGGAGCGACATGGTGTCCCCAACCCGAATGTGTTCGTCGGCGGCGGTCCGCGGGTCCAACACGATCTCGGTGGGCTTCTTGGGGGGGCGACCCACCACCAACGCGCCCTGGGCCAGTTGGGGGTCGGCAATCCAGTTGGTGACGAGCGTGGGGACCAATCCCGAGTCGATTGGTTCGCCGCCGGGGCCGATCACCCGACCGAACCCCTGCACCACCCCTGCGACCCCGGCCACCCCGTCGACGTCGTCAACGTCATCGACCAGGTCGGCGGGCACCGTTTGGCGCACCTCGGCAAAAGCGGAGGTCTGCACCGACGTGGAGCGCACCACTGCATCGGTGCCCTCGAGGGTCGAGGAGATCAGGCCGGTCGCCGTCTCGGTCAGGGTGTTGCCCAGCAGTTGGATGCCGGACAGAAAGGCGACACCGAGCACGACTGCCAGCGCGGACAGCGCCAGCCTGGTTCGGTGGCCCCGCAGCCCGGTCAGCGCAATGCGGATCATGGGGTGGGGCTGCCGACGTCCGTCCTGCTCAGTTGCCCAAGCCCTTCATACGGTCGAGTACCGATTCGGCGGTGGGCTGTTGCAGGTCACCGACCACGCGGCCGTCGACCAGGAAGATCACCTGGTGGGCATAGCTGGCCGCCACCGGGTCATGGGTGACCATCACAACCGTCTGGCCGTAGTCGTCGACGGCCGAACGCATGAAGCTGAGTACCTCGGCACCAGAGGTGGAGTCGAGGTTGCCGGTGGGCTCGTCGGCAAAGATGATCTGGGGACGGGTGGCCATCGCCCGGGCCACCGCCACCCGCTGTTGCTGGCCGCCTGACAGTTCGCTGGGACGGTGCGACAGCCGGTCGGTCAATCCAACGGTGCCGATGACGGTGTCCAGCCAGCCCTGATCCGGCTTGGTGCCGCCCAGGTCGAGTGGCAGGGTGATGTTCTCCGACGCGGTCAACGTGGGGATCAGGTTGAATGCCTGAAACACGAACCCCACCTGCTCGCGCCGCAGCAGGGTGCGTTCCTTGTCGGACAGTGTCGACAGATCGGTGTCGCCGATGAACACCTGGCCGGCCGTCAGGGTGTCGAGCCCGGCCATGCAGTGCATCAGGGTGGATTTGCCCGAGCCGGAGGGCCCCATGATGGCGGTGAAGCGGGCCGACGGAAATGCGACGGTCACGTCGTTGAGTGCCAGCACCTGGGTGTCGCCCGCTCCGTAGGCCTTCGTGGCGCCGACCGAGTGGGCCGCCGGTGCATCAGTCGCCACGCCTGAACCACCGGGCACCGAGGACGAATAGGGGGTTGATCCGGTCGGAGGTACAGGAAATTCACTCATCTCCCCACGCTACCGGCTGAGCGGCTTCGCTCACGTCGGGGGGCAGTGATCCGGCCTGGGCGCACGTAGTCTCTCAAGGGTGAAGTGTCCGTCCTGTGGAGCCGAGGTTCCACCCGGCTCGCGGTTCTGTGGGACCTGCGGGATGCCCCTGGGCGTCCCGACCGAGGAGCGACGCGTGGTCAGCGTGCTGTTCGCCGACCTGGTGGGGTTTACGGGCCTGTCCGAACGGCTCGACCCGGAGCAGGTGAAGCACCTGGTGGACGGTGCCTTCGAGCGGTTGGTGCAGGACGTGGTCAGCTTCGGTGGAAGGGTCGACAAAATCGTCGGCGACGCCATCGTGGCGCTCTTTGGTGCGCCCCTGGCACACGAGGACGATGCGGAGCGGGCAGTGCGGGCGGCCCTGCGCATGCAGGAGAGCCTCGCCGACTTCGCAGCCGAGACCGGGGTGGAGGTGCGCATGAGGGTGGGCGTCAACACCGGCGAGGTGCTGGTGGGGGCGTTACGCGCGGGTGGCGACTACACGGCCATGGGCGACGTGGTGAACCTGGCGTCTCGGCTCCAGACCTCGGCCGACCCCGGTTCGGTGCTGGTGGGCGAACCCACCCGTCTGGTCACCGAGGACACGATTGCCTACGAATCCCGGGGGAGGTTGGTGGTTCGTGGCCGGGATCAACCGGTTGAGGCGCACCGTGCGCTGGAACCCATCGCCCGGCCAGGCGAGCGCCCGTGGTCTCCCCGGGTGCCCCTTGTGGGTCGACACTCCGAGATTTCACTGCTGGGCGATGCCCTGACCGGCTCGATCGACCGAAGCCGGGCGCTGGTGATGCTGCTCAGCGGGGACGCCGGGGTGGGCAAGAGCCGCCTGGCCGACGAACTGGCCCATCGGGCCGCCGGGCTGAACGGGGCGCGGGTCTTCACCGGTCGGTTTATCCCGTATGGCGAGGCCAATCAGTTCTCGGCGATCGCCGAGGTGCTGCGGCAGGGATTGTCCCTTTCCGAGGATGCTGACGAGGACGAGACCCGACAAGCGACGGTCGCGTCGGTGAACGACCTGCTCGACCCGGTGGTGGACGGCAACGACCTCGACGGCGTGGTCAACGGCCTGTTGCACCTGCTCGGTCACGACAGCCCGCTGCGCGGCACCGACCCGGGCCGGGCGCGGGTGGAGGCCACCAGGGCCCTGGTCAGCTACATGTCGGCCTCGATCCGTCGTGGCCCCATCGTGGTGCGGTTGACCGACCTGCACTGGGGCGACGATTCGGTACTGGCGCTGATCGACGAGATGGTGGAGCGGCTGGCCGCCCATCCGCTGGTGGTGTTGGCGACCGCCCGCCGGTCGTTGGCCCGCCGCTGGTCTCCCCGCGCCGGGCGTCACGACCTGCTGATGATGAACCTCGACCCGCTCGGGGCTGACGACGCCCAACTGCTGCTGCGTCGGCTGACCCGTGACCGGGAGTTGACCGAAGACGTGGCCGCCGAGTTTTTGGAGCGCAGCGGCGGTAATCCGTTGTTTCTCGAAGAACTCGTCAGGTTTGTTCGCCGTCAGGACGACGGCCGTGAAAGCGCCGCTGACGGCTCAGGCGAGCGGCTCGAGGGCCTGCGGTCCATACCCGAACTGCCCGACACGTTGCGGGGCCTCTTGTCGGCGCGCATGGATGCACTCACCGGGCCCGAAGTGGAGGTGGTGGAGGATGCCGCTGTGTGGGGCCCCACCGGTTCGCTCCTGGTCCTTGAGGAAATGGGCCGGGCCAGAGGTGTTGATGCCGGCCTGGTGTCCACCACGGTTCGGCGTCTCGCCGAAAAAGAGGTGTTGGTGCTCGACGGGGTCGACTGGTGCTTTCGCAATGATGTGCTGCGAGAAGTGGCCTACGGTCGACTGACCAAGACAGAACGACTGCGTCGGCACAGTGATGTGGCCACGTACCTCGGCGGTCTGGCCGAAGGGCGGGATGCCGACGACGGCCTGGTGGAGGCGGTGGCACGGCACTTCACCGAGGCGGCGCTGTTGCAGCGGGGACTCCTCGAATCCGATCAGGTCGGTCCGCAGCTTGACGACGCCGCGTTGGCGTGGACCGAGGACGCTGCCGCCAGGGCCGAAGCCGCCGCCAACTGGCTGCTCGCCGATCGGCTTTTCGGGCGGGCGCTCGAGGTGTTGGACGACTCCGACGATGAGCGACGGCTGGCCTACCTGCTGGGTCGGGCCGGTGCCCGGCTGCAGCGCTGGGCCATCAACGAGGCCGGTGCCGACCTCGACGAGGCCGACTCGTTGACCGGCGGCCGCCCGGTCGCTCAGGCCAGGGTTGACCTGCTTCGATCCGATTTGGAGCGCCGTCGGGGTCGCTTCGAACGGGCCGGCCGGCTGGCCGGGGAGGCGTTGGAGGCGCTGGTCGGTGTCGGCGCCACCGCCGAACTGGCGGAGGCCTACCGCATGCAGGCGATGATCCGTCTGTTCAGCGGGGCGGTGGCAGATGCAGAACAACCGGCGACTCAGGCGCTTGATCTTTACCACCGGCTTGGGAATCCCCAGGGCGAGGCCTGGGCCACCCAACACCTGGCCTGGATAGCCTTCATGTTGGGGCGTATCGAGGAGGGCGAGCGCCGCATCGAGGCCTCCGTCCGGATGTTCGAGGCGGTCGGGGATCGCACCGGCATGATGTGGTCATTGGGGCTGGAGGCCAACCTGCTGTTCCATAACGGGTTCGCCGAGGCGGCTGCCGAGGTGGCCGAGGTGGTGTTGGAGGAGGCCCGGCTCAGCGACAACGCCTGGGCCGAGGGGATGATGGTGTCGGTCCTCGCTCAGGTCGATCTGTGGCGGGGCGCCACCGACGTGGCGTTGACGGGTGCCGAGCGGGCGGTGGAACTGCTTGGGCCGTTGGGTGATCCGTTCGGCCTCACGCAGGCCCGCATGCTGCTGGGCCGTGCGTTGGTGATGGCAGGTCGGGTGCAGGCGGGCCTTGCCGAACTCGATCGCGCCACGAGAGAGAACGGGGACAAGCTGACCAACCAGTTCGTCACCAAAGCAGTGGTCGACTCGTTGATCGGAGACCTCTCGGCGGGTGCCGCCAGACAACTCCTGGGTGATCCTCCCGCCGTTCGCAATATTGGCTCGTTGGAGGTGGTGACAGCGGCGGCACTGGCATTGATTTGTGATGGGGCCGACGAGGAGGCGCGTTCGGAACTGTTGGTGTTTTCGGTGGCCGAGTCAGGGACCGATGCGGGGGCGGCGTTGGGTGGCGACCGTGGTCTGGCACCTTGGCGCCGCGACCTGGACCTGTTGCGCAGTGGGCAACACCGTCGTCGCATGGCCCGGGGTGAGGCCGCCTGGGATGGTGGTGGCGACCGGGGTCTGATGTTGGAGGTGGATCCCACCGAGCGACTCGACGGCGGTGAGGGTGCCGATACGTGGGATGACGTCAGGCGGGTCTCTGCACAGATGGAACGCCCACCCAGTTGGTCGCTCCACCTCAGCAATCTTTCGCCGACGACCGGTGCCGACCCGGCCACGGCCGACGCGGCTGTCGAGCCTGGCACCCCCTTCCCCCCGGACGAGCCACTGCTGGCGGTGGCGGGTCCGGCGTACCCCGACGATGTCGGCCCCGATGACAGCGCTGACCCCGGGGCTCGCTCCGGCGAGGACGCGGGTGTCTGCGAGGGGGCCGGCGGTGGAGCGGGTGATGTCGAGGCGGCGTCCGATCCGACCGATGGCCCGGGCGAATCGTCAGAGACCGGTGGGGTGTTGCCGGAGCTTGCTGCTGCCGCCTCGCGTTACCCGGCGCTCGGGGCCGTTGCCGCGCTGGCAGAGGCGGTCGGCGATCAGCCCGAGCGGTCCGAGGTGTTGGAACGCCTGGTCTTGGCATCCCAACGTGCCACCTACCATGACCGGGCGTTGGCGCTGTTGTCGGTCGCTGTGGCCGCAGCCCGCACCGATCGGCCAACCGACGCGATCGTGGCGATCGAGGGCGCTCGTGCTCAGGTTGGGGCCACCGGCGACCGATTGGCCGGTGCGATTGTGGCCCTGGGCTCGGCCCAAATCGCCACCTCGGTGGGTGACGATCGGGCCGAGGACTGGGTGCGCTCGGCCGAGGTTGCCTGGGAGGATCTGGCGGTCAAACCCAAGGGGTGGCGTCGGCTCTGGCGTCGGGTGTTGCCTTAACCGTTGAGGTCGACCAGGCGCAGGTAGGGCTTCTGCTCCTCCCAGCCCTGGGGGAACAGTTCCTTGGCGTCTTCATTGGAGAGCGCCGGAACGATGATTGCCCGATCCCCGTCGGTCCAATCGGCCGGGGTTGCCACCTTGCGCTCCGAGGTCAACTGCAGCGAATCGATGACCCGCAACAGTTCCTGAAAGTTGCGCCCCGTTGACGCCGGGTAGGTGAGTGTCAGCTTCACCGTGTTGTCCGGACCGATGACGAACACCGACCGAACGGTCAAGGTGTTGCTGGCATTGGGGTGGATCATGTCGTAGAGGTCGGCGACGACGCGATCGGGATCGGCGATCATGGGGAAGTTCAAGGCGGCGCCCTGGGTCTCCTCGATGTCCTTTGCCCATTCGTGATGGTCCTCGATGGGGTCGACGGAGAGCCCGATCACCTTGGTGTTGCGCTTCTCGAACTCGTCCTTCAGCTTGGCGACGGTGCCCAACTCGGTGGTGCAGACGGGGGTGAAGTCCTTCGGGTGACTGAACAGAACCGCCCAGCTGTCACCTTTCCATTCGTGAAACCTGAGTTCTCCGTCGGTGGTGTCGGCGGTGAAATCGGGTGCTTCGTCTCCGAGGCGTACGGCCATGGTCTGACTCCTTGTGGTTCGTTGCTGGGGGTGTGTTCTGATCCCATCCCTCGTCGGGAGGTCTGGGTCGATGATGGCGGTCACGCCGGTACGGCGTGACCGCCTCAATACCCGACTAAAGTAGTCGGGTATCTCGGAGGTTCCTAATCCCGACAAGGTTTGTCGGGAATTGGGTCGATCAGCGACTGAGGCGAGGCTCCCGGTGGAGACGTGTCGCAATTCGGTGACAAACGTCATGCTTACTTTTGCTAGCACTGAGTTGACTCCAGTTGCATCGCTAGCTACAGTTAGCAGTGTTCCAACGAAGAGCAAGCGGCTCGGCACTCCAGATCGGGCCCCGCCAGGAGGCACCAATATGAGCACCACCATCCTTGATCGAGTAGTTGAAGTTCAGGACCAGGTTGTCGACGGTCTCGGCAAGGCCAAGAGCCCGGCCGTGAACGCCACCGAGACCGCCACCAAGTTCGTCCAGGAGCGGGTCGAGGTCGCATTGCGCCCCGTGCCCATGGCCGAGAAGCTGCCGACCCCCGAAGCGGCTGTCTCTTATACACATCTGACGCTGCCGACGCTCTACCCTGTGTCGATCCCGGTGGTCGCCGTATTATTAACAAAAAAAAAACACCACACCGTCCCGCAGACTCGACGGCTAACCCACGCTACCCCGCGCTCTCGC
>ERZ1026810.371-NODE-371-length-27892-cov-5.554547_pt1 | contig 27892 bp, 20 predicted proteins | sample MGYA00520872_ERZ1026810 | MGnify/ENA primary metagenome ERZ1026810 (study PRJEB33270, sample SAMEA104284477) | anaerobic digester metagenome | biome: Anaerobic digester microbiome; feature: mesophilic sludge digester; material: Anaerobic digester biomass | place... | reverse complement strand
TTTTATTTTACTAGTTTGTTTGTTTTTTTAATGATACGGCGACCACCGAGATCTACACAGAGTAGATCGTCGGCAGCGTCAGATGTGTATAAGAGACAGGCACGGATTTTATTGATTTGCGAGTATTTTCTTATTATACGATTTGTGTAGCCAAAGCTCGCCTAAGCTCCCCTTTTTTTTCTTAGTGGAGGAACAGTGTTCTCCCGCTACACACTTGTAATCTATATCACTTTATCACTTTTCTCCCGTTCGTCAATTTTCTTGCCATTTCCACTTTTTTCTTCTCCGTTAACCAGTTTACTGCGTATTTTTGTTTTCAGTTTTAGCTGTTCTTCAGCGTTTAAGGGTGCATTTCTATCCAGATATATGCTTTCCATAAAAGTTCCGGGATTGATACTCATCAGGTCAATTCTATCCGAAAGCATAATTGCTTCGTCAATATCATGGGTAACTAAAATAACGGTTAGATTTAGTAAATGGACAATATCTTTCAGCCAGGTTTGTAGTTGACTGCGCGTTAAAGCATCCAATTTTGCCAGGGGTTCGTCCAAAAGTAAGATTTCCGCACTGCTCATATAGGTTCTTAAAAGCGCAACACGTTGTTTTAATCCCCCCGAAAGCTGGTAGGGTAAATGATCCGTATAATTCATTAAACCGAACAGGGGGAGAAGTTCAATAATTTTCTTTCTTGCCTCTTTTTCGTCTTTGCCTTGCACTTTTACGGGCAGGAGAATATTTTGTATTGTGGTTAGCCAGGGAAAAAGCAAATCATCCTGCGGCATATAACCCAAAAAACCCGTTTTTCCTGTAATTTCATTGCCTTCAAGATAAATATTACCATTATCTGGTTTAGTGATTCCAGCCAAAAGTTCCAGGAAAGTGCTTTTACCACAACCACTTGGACCTACAATACTGACAAACTGACCTTCTCGGATGCTGAATTGTAATTTATTTAAAACAACAACCAGCGCTCCCTTGAAGAGAAATGTTTTACGAATGTCCTTCGCTTCCAGAATGCAATTAGGCATAGAATTTATTGAGGTAGATAGTCGTTCGTAAATGCCTTATTATAGTCAACTGCAAGCTGAATAAGGCGTTGCTGATACATCCATTCACAAAACCTTTTCCAGACAGCCGACTTTTGTATTCCCCAAGATTCAGCATCGCTTTGGTATTCTTTTGCCAGATATTGCATACTGCGTTTAACCTGTTCGGCATTAAGTTCGGGGACATTTTTCAGCAAAATAGCGGCAGCGGAATCGGGTTTGGCAATACAATATTCATAACCTTTTTTAAGGGCTGTCATAAACTTCTTGGCGGTCTCGGGATTTTTTGCCAGATAATCTTCGCTGCTGATAATTACAGGTGTATAATAGTCAAAAACAGGGTCTATTTCTTTGAGGGGTATATAGTTTAGGGCTATGCTTCTTCTTTCCGCTTCCACTCCATCCCAGCCATAATAAATCCACTCAAAATCTGCATCTTTACCAATAGTGGAAAAGAAATCGTAAATTCCGGAAATAACGGTTACTTTATTGAAGTCGGCACCATATTTTTCCATAGTTGCTCTCAGGATAGCAAGTTCTGAAGGCGAATCCCAGGAACCGTATCTTTTACCTTCAAAATCAAGAGGACTTTTTATTCCCGCTTTTTTCAAAGAGGCAAAACCGGAAGTGTTATGCTGAATAACGGCTGCAATTGAAACCAGAGGGATATTTTCACTTCTGGCACGAATTACATTTTCTTGATAACTTACGCCAAATTCGCTTTTTCCAGTGGCAACAATTTGGTCGGTAACATTTTGTCCCGGCTGCAAAATATCCACCTCCAAGCCCTGTTCCTGGAAATAGCCAAGTTCTTTAGCTACATAGATTCCGGTATGATTGGTATTGGGAGTCCAATCTAAAGTGACCGAAACCTTTTGTAATTCTGCCTGTTCCTGTTTGGAACTCTTCGTTTTACAGGATGATAAACAAAGAACTAATGTAAGCGCTATAATTATATAGCAAAATGGATTGAACGGATTAACCCGGTTTTTCATTTATGCTCCTTTTTTTCTCACAGATTTCACAGATAAAAATTTTATTTCACGCAGATTTTGCAGATTTCGCAGATTATTATTTGTAATTCTCAATTTTCAATTCTTTTTTTTCACTGTTCACCATTCGCTGTTCACCTTTTTTACGCGCGTGGATGATACTCTTTATATGTTTCTACCAGTCGCTTCATATCAATATGTGTATAAATCTGCGTTGTATCAATGGAAGAATGTCCCAAAAGGGCTTGCACAATTCTTAAATTCACTCCTCCTTCCAATAAATGAGTGGCAAAACTATGCCGAAAAGTATGTGGAGTTACTTCTTTTTTGATATTTGCCTCCAAAACCGCTTTGCGTAATATTTTCCAGAAACCCATCCGACTCATTTTTTCCCCGCGATTATTCAGAAAAAGCAATTCCGATTGTTTCAGCTTTAATAGTATTGGACGACTCTGCTTTAAGTATTTTGCAAACAGTTCATCAAGCGTATCTACATAAGGCACATATCTTTGCTTACTCCCTTTGCCGTGAACTAAAATAACCCGCTCCGTTAAATTCAAATCGTGCAAAGAAATATTTAAGAGTTCTGAAATTCGCATACCTGTTGCATACAGCAATTCCATCATTAGCTTATTGCGAATTTCCAAAGGTGTTTTAACAGGCAGGGAATTTAACAGCTGCAACATTTCCTCCACAGTTAAAACATCCGGTAATTGCACTCCCAGTTTGATACGCGGAACCAAATCCATATCTACCTTAGTTTCAATATCGTTATCCTTTAAAAAACCGAAGAATTGACCCAAGGCAACTCTCTTTCTGGCAACGCTGGTATTTAAAAGTCCAATTTCCTGCAAAGAAAGAAGATACTTTGTAATATCGTCCGTTTCATAATTGCCGATTTCCTTAGGGCAAAACAACAAAAAATCACCAATATCGCGACGATAGCTCTCAATGCTGTTTTTTGCCATTCCCCGCTCTACCTTCAAATGATAAACAAAGCTGGAAAGGTAACTTTTTAAAGCCGGAGAAAGCTCTTCTTCAATCCCCGCTGTAATAGTTCGGGGTTTCTTTAGTGATGTGGACATCGTGAGGATGACTTTCCTTCAAGCCGGCAGTTGTGATTTCAATAAATTCGGCTTTTTCTTGTAATTCCTGAATAGTGGCAGTTCCACAATAACCCATTCCGGAACGCAATCCACCCATCAATTGATAGAGAAAATCCTTAACGGGACCTTTATAGGGAACCATTCCTTCAATTCCTTCGGCTACAAGTTTGTTGTCTTCTACTTGTTCATCTTGAAAATAGCGGTCTTTACTGCCTTGCTTCATAGCGGATAGGGAACCCATTCCCCGGTAACTTTTAAACCTTCTGCCATTGTAAATTATGGATTCTCCGGGGCTTTCATCGCAACCGGCAAAAAGTGAACCAATCATAACTGCAGAAGCACCTCCAGCAAGTGCTTTAACAATATCCCCGCTGAATTTTATGCCTCCATCAGCTATAATAGGAATGTTGTATTTACCTGCTTCCAAAGCACAATCCATTATGGCGCTTAATTGCGGAACTCCAATTCCGGCAATAACTCTGGTAGTGCAAATGGAACCAGGACCGATGCCAATTTTAACTGCATCTGCTCCGTTCTCAATTAAATAGCGGCAGGCATCTGCAGTAGCTACATTGCCTGCAATAACTTGACAGTTCAAGTGCTTTTTTACTTTTTGCAAGGCAATACCAATGTTTTTATGATGACCATGTGCCGTATCTATTACCAGTAAATCGGCTCCGGCATTAAGAAGTTCTTTTGCTCTTTCAAGGTAATCACCCGTAACTCCAATTGCAGCACCTACAAGTAAACGGTTTTTATTATCTTGAACCGCTTCGGGATAATTTAAGCGTTTCATAATATCTTTAACGGTTATCATTCCTTCCAGTTTGCCTTCCTCACTAATCAGCAGGAGTTTTTCCAGGCGATGTTTCTGTAAAAGGTCAATTGCCTTATCCAGAGAGATTCCGGTTTTAGCAGTAATCAGTTTTTCCTTAGGAGTCATCAGGTCTTTCACTTTTGTTTGGGGATTGGTTACAAAACGGATATCTCTACTGGTTAAAATACCAACCAGGAATTCATTTTCTACAACCGGAAACCCACCGATATGATGTGCATCTCTCAAAGCCAAAACATAATCCAAAGTATCTTCCGGTGAAAGAATATAGGGATGAGTCACAATTCCGCTTTCTGCTCTTTTTACTAAACTGACCTGCTTTGCCTGTTCTTCAATAGAAAGGTTTTTATGAATAATTCCCAATCCCCCTTCTCTTGCCATAGCAATTGCCATAGCGGATTCCGTTACAGTATCCATAGCGGAACTGATTACAGGAATCCGTAAAGATATTTGAGCCGTTATTTTTGTGCTCAAATCCACTTCTGCAGGTAAGACATCCGATTTTTGAGGCACCAGCAGAACATCATCAAAGGTGTATGCCTTGCGTAAGTTCATTTTATCTCCCGTTAAGAACTATAAATTAGGTCGAGAAGCTGACCAACGACTTATTTTTTGCCTAAAATCAGGTGAAAAAATACTGTTGGGTTTGTTTTTTAAAAATTCTCTTGCCAGTCGTTGTTCTTCCGCTTTATCCGCAACCATTAACAGTCGTAATAAAGCGGCATAATCCGCAGCAACTTCATCCTGAAAATCATATTGCAGTAACTCTTTTGCTTTGGAGTCATTGCCGAAAGCAATAGCCCATTCAATTGCCAGTAAAAGAACTTCCTCATCTTGATTATGACTGAAGATAACTACCAAAGTATCAATTCCGCTTTGACGGTTCAGTTGTAATAAACGAATAGCGGAATAGAAACTCTTTTTATCCTGCTCTGCCATATTCAAAGTAAACATCATCAGGTAGATAGCATCGTTGGCATATTGGCTTTCGGGGTAGCGAATGATAAACTCGTTCATCAAAGTATCCGCTAAGGCAGTTTCACCTTCCAGCAGAGTATTCAAGAAGTTCAGGTAATCCCTTTTTTCCATCAGGGTATTATGATTGATGGTTTTCAAGAGGTTTTGGGCTTTAATTTTATCTCCATTCAATATATACAGGCGGGCAATTTCCAAATCCATTTCCTGCGATTCCAAGTTGTTACGACTAAATTTCTTGGCTTCATTCAACCAAACCAAAGCGCTATCAACAGGTTCATTTTTAGCCAATTTTATTTCTGCCATCAATTTGCGTAATTTAACTCCCACAGAACTGCGATAATAGAGATTTCTATCCTTCCAGAAAGGCAGAGATAGCGATTCCATAATTATTTGTTCAGTAGCTGGATAGTCCCTTTGTTGATATTTTATTTCAGCCAAGCGGTAACGCAAATCCATCTTTTTAACCATATCCGTTTCTCCTGTTTCCAGGTAGCTGTATGCCTCAAAAGCAATGCTATCGTTACCTGCAGCTGTTTGTTCTTCGGCAAAACGCCACATTTTTTGGGGTTCCAGCTGTTTATAAATATTCAGAGCTGTTTTATAATCCTGCAAATTGAGCAAGGCATTGGCATAAATTTCTTTCAGCACAGAACTATTACTGCTGTCCGCAATAGCAGAAACAACGGAAATAAGGGTTGCATCCTCTTGTAATATTGTTTTCAGCTGATTATTGGTATAAAACATATAGACCGGATTATTTTCTGTATAAGCCATATACTCACGAATTGCCTTTTCAAATTGACGATAATTCATTGCCGTATTAGCCATTTCCAAACGAAATAAATCCGGTTTTCCCAATTGATTTCTTGCTCTTGTATAAAGCTCTATCACTTTGTCGTAAAATGCCTTGCGTTCAAAGAAAGAAGCTAACCGTCTGTATTTATATTCATCCTGGCCATAGATGTTTAAATAGCGCATTGTCTCCTGCCAGGCCTCTTCTACTTTTGCTTGCATAATTAGCAGCTGAATAAGCAGTTCGCTATATGTTTGCGGAGGCAAAGTTCTTTGGTATTTGGTTAAGGTTGCTTCTGCCTTATCTGTTTGGGACAGAGTAAAATATATATTCATCAGCTGATTGATGGAATTTGTGTCGTTAGGGTATTTATCCAGGATGCGTAAAAAGAGCTGTTCCGCCTGAACATATTGGCGTTGCATCAGCAATTGATTTGCCTGCTGGGTAAGAATTTGCTTTTCATCATACTGTGCATATATTGCACTTGCGCAAGTAAATAGTATCAGTATAAGGAGAGCTGCCTTTTTCATTTATTTATTGCCTCATTCAGCTCTTTCAGATACTGCATTATAACCTGTTGATATTCTTTAGGATAAGCACGCAAACCTTCTTCTAAAAGTCCGCTGCGTCTTAAAGCTTCCAAATCAATTTTCGTATTTCCTTTATAGAGCATATCTTCACCCGTTTCAGCTTTGCGTTTTTCCGTAAATTCCCTTTTATTGATAGAGCGTTGAGCATCCAGCATTTTGCTGATAATTCTTTCCTGTCTTTCCAGGATATCGGGATTGAGCTGATTATTTTTCAGCTGTCTGGTTATGGCATCCATTTCTTCTGTAATTTGTTTCAGGACATTTCCCTGTTTTTGTGCTTCCGGATTATTTTGCAGGGCTCTTTTCAGGTTTTCTGCGAGGCGTTCCTGATCTTCTGCCAGGCGTTGTATTTGTTGTTGCATAGCACTATCCATTTTTCCGCCTTGAGCTTGCATTTGTAAAAACAATTGTTCGGTGAGGATATTCATTGCCATTTGTTCCTGGCTCATTTGTTCCAGCATTTGCAATAGGGATTGCATACCTCCACCTCCGCTTCCTGCTCCGGAAGAAGCATTTTGCAATGCCTGCATTAGGTCATATACCATCAGGTTTATTCCCTTTTGAACGCTGTTTAAGGCATTGGGAATTTGGTAAAACTGCGATTCATTGATATAGCTGAAAATATTTCTGTAGGCGCTATTGGTTTCATTCACATCAATAAAGAATTTAGGGGGAATTATCATCAGCACCTGTGTTTCCCGGAACATCTTATTTAAGGAAATTTGAATTCCTTCGGATTGAGCAATAAGGTCTTGCACAATTACATAAGGATCATTTCTATAACGGCTGGCAGTTGCCTCATGCTGTTTGGAAAAAATCAGAAGTTCTCTTATTGCAGTTTGAATTGCCTGCATTGTTCTTTGTTGATTACCCCCACCCATTGATTCCTTCATCTGATTCAGTTTTAAGGAAAAACGGCGTATTTTTTCCAGTGCCTGATTTTGAGCAGAAAGGGATTGACTGCGTTGATTTTGGCTTAAAGCATTCTGACTGTTTTGCAGGTCTTGTTTCAGATTGCTGTTTTGCATATCTTGTTTCAGGTCTTTTAATTGATTTATAACCTGATTATCGCGCGGGGATTCCAGCATTTTATCAATTTTATCCAATTCCTGTTGCAGTTTATCGTAGGTATCACTAATTTGTTTTTGGTCGGAGGCAAGGTCTTTATAGTTTTGTTTTTCATCCATTGTGCGTTCGCTAAGTGTTTTCTGCATTTTTTCCATTTCTTCGGAAATCTGCAATGCTTTTTGGATTGCCTGTTCTTTTTTAATGCTTTCCAGCAGGGCAAGTGTCTGTTCAATCTTTTTGCTAAAATCCTCCATTGAGAATTTGAAATTTTCCATTGCTTTTTTAAGGTCTTCCGGTTTAATGTTTTGCAGGGTATTAGAGAATTTTTCCATTGCCTTTTGCAAATCCTCATTATTAATTTCCTGCATCAATTCCTGGATTTTTTGCATTTTTTGCAAGGTTTCGGGAGAGAGGGTTTCATTTGCCTGCATTTTATTAATCAGTTCCTGATAGTTATCGGCAATATTTTGCACCTGCTGGGAAAGATTTTCCTGTTCCTGCAATATTTTTTCCAGCTGTTTTTTATCTTCCCACTTGGGATTATCCTGTTTAAGCAGTTCCCGGCGTTTATTTTCAAATTCTTTTTGGAGGTCTTTGGATTTTTGTAAGGCGGTTTCCAGTTCCGTTTTCTTTTCTTGTTCGCGGGCTTCAATTTCTCTATAAATCTCTTCAATGGAAGGGAAACGAGCTTTAAATCTTGTGCTTTCCGCTTTTTGTTGTTCGGGAGAATTATCGTAAATAGTTGCCCAATAAGTAACTACATCACCAGGGAATAAATTGGCATCTTTCAAATCCAGCAGAAAGTCCGTTACAAACATTTTTCCGGGAATAACACTTTGCACATTAACAACTTGCGGTTCCGAAGTCATAATTTGGATGCTCAAAGTGCAATTTTTCAATCCGTAATCGTCATCTGCCTCAATGATTAAAGGAAGTAGCATATTTTGATTCAGGTTAACATCCTGACCTGGAAAAGTAATATTGATTTCAGGAGGATTATCTTCCAGAATACGGATATGTTTTTCTTCGGGTTTATTTTTGCGACCTAAAGCATCAGTAAGTTCCAAATACCAACTGCAGGGCTTTTCAATGGCAAGTTGGGTGATATAATTATTTTTATCTATTGCCTGTAAAGGAAGACGACTGGCATCGTCAAAAACCATTACAGCTGATTCTACAGGAATATTAGTGGTGAGGGAAAGTTTTACTCTGCTGTGCTTTAATCCCTCTATATTGCCGTAACTTAAAGTATCCGTCCAGGTTGGCAAACCGGAATAAGCAGGCGGATTATATTGCACAAACCACTTTTTTACAATCGGTTCGTCCAAAACCTGAATTTTAAACACCGGGGACTTGCAGACCTCATTTTCCGCATAATATTCAATACTATTATCAAGTCGCTGAAAAATATAGCGGTTATCTGCCAAACCCAATTCCCGCCATTGTTTATCTATACGATAAAAAAGACGATGTTTCAAACGCGGATCGGGATTAAGTATTTTTATTTCTACCGCTTCATTTCTGCCAATTATGCAATTACCAGGGCTTAACTCTATAAAATTCTTATAGATAACTTCCTGACCCTGATTTGTATAAAATTGCTTGAATGCCAAACGAAAATCCTCATAAGAATAAGACCAAATACTACCTAATCCCAAGATTAGAAAGAGGATAGCAAAAACAACCCGGGAAGGATATAGCGCAGGTATTTTATAATGATTTTTCTCAATTCGCTCTTTTGCCCTTAACTCCAAATTTTCTACAATCGGACTATCTTTTTCTTTTTCAGCAAGTTCTATCGTATTTTGAAAGAGATCATCTTTGTAGTCAATCTGCCTATCCAAAAAACGCGCTACCGATAAATTATGCCAAAAATTGCGATAACCGCTTAAAAGAAAATAAATTATTAATAGTATTAAACAAGTGCGTATACCAATATTGGCATAAAAAAGAACCGGTGAATTTGAAGGAAGATTTAGCCATAACAAAAAATAAATGTGCAATGCTAATAAAAAGCTGATTAGAGCTTTGATAATTGCCTGCAAGGCAAAGCGTAAATTAATCCTTTGCCTGTATTTATGTATGTATTTTGTCAGCTGGTTCATCTTTTTTTGTCTTACCTCTTCTTAGAAAATTACTTTTACTTTTAAGCACTTATTGTGTCAAGAAGTTTTGCAAGTTCAATTCAGAATTGTCAATGGCAATCCCAAATGATACAGAATAGCAGAGAAGAAAAAGGTTGAGTAGGTTGCGAAGTTTGAAAGGGTTTTAAAGCCAGAAGGACACCATATATGCCTAGTCACTTCTTTAACGACTCTTTAACGATTCTTTAACAATACCTTAACTTTGTTAAAGAATCGTTAAAGAAGTGTTATTACAGTATAAAAGAATCAACTTGGCAGGAAATAATGCACTGTCTAAAAACAGATAAAGGTCGCTCTTTTGTTTTAACTAATAATTTTTCGGGTTATAGGCAAGCTAAAAAGTGCTTTTAAGTGAAAAACATTGTGGAGTGTGATTACATTGAAGAAAGCTGAAAATTGGAAGTCAAAACTTCCTAAGAGGGAAAAAATATCGGCACTTGGACTGCCCTGCTTTAACAATGGGGGGTCTGAAAAAATTATAAAACGCTTGACTGGAAATGCAATTATGAAAAAAGTAGCCACCTGTAAAAGGAGTATCAATGTGCGGAATAGCGGGAATTTACTGTTTCAGTAAAGAAGCAGTTATTTTAGATAAAAAAAAGGGTAATTTTACAAGAGGAAAGGATAATCTTACAAAACAGGCAGTCAGCTATAAACAAAATGCTGTTAATGCAACTTTGTTAAAAGAAATGACGGATGCAATTAAGCATAGAGGTCCTGATGATGAGGGTTATCTGCTAAAGGATAAAAGAGGAATACAGGTTTTTTCGGGTGAGGACTCCCCTGCGGAAATAAAATCGTTATACCCAGTGTTAAATTTTTCTCTAAATGTTTCGGATAAGCATTCTAAAAAGTCAACAGCAAATACTATAACGCAAGAAAATATTATTTTGGGAATGGGTTTCCGGCGCTTGAGCATTTTGGAATTAAAACCAATTGGTCATCAACCGATGCGGGATAAAGAACTTGGTATAGTTCTTTGTTATAATGGCGAAATATATAACTATCTGGAACTTAGGGAAGAACTTAAGGCAAAGGGCTATAAATTTTTCAGCAATAGTGATACAGAAGTGATTATTAAGGCATATCACTGCTGGCAGGAAAATTGTGTACAGCATTTTAATGGAATGTGGGCATTTTCCTTATGGGATGAAAGGAATAATATGCTTTTCTGCAGTCGTGATCGCTATGGCATCAAACCCTTTTATTATGCGGTTCAAGATGGTGTATTATATTGGGGTAGTGAAATTAAACAGCTTTTACTTACCCCGATTGATAAAACGCTAAACCAGGCAATGATTTGGCGTAGTATAAAAATAAATTCATTTATGGTTTATGATGATGAGACCTATTGGCAGAATATTCATTGTTTAAAGCCGGGGCATAATTTAATAGTTGTAAATGGCAATCTTAACATAAAGCAATATTATGATTTGGATATAGCCAATTTTGAGAGTTCCAGGTTATCATTTAATGAAGCAGTTGAGCAATATAGAAGCATCTTTCTGGATTCCATTGCCATCAATCTTCGCAGTGATGTAGAAATTGGAGCTACGCTATCCGGAGGTATGGATTCTTCTGCTATTGTTTGTTCGGCAGTGCATAAAAAAGGTAAACCCTTAAAGACCTTTTCTTCTTATTATGCTTGTACCAAAGAATTGGACGAACGCAAATGGATTGAAAAAATCGTGCAAAAAACCTCCTGTCCGAACTATTTGGTGAGTCCTAAAGCGGAAGATGCTATTTGCTGGTGGGAAAAATTAACATATTTGGATGACCTTCCCTTATCTGCAGCTTTTGTATCTATAAATGCAGTAATGCAAGAAGCACATAAACAAGGAATTAAGGTTTTGCTTGCAGGACAGGGTTCCGATGAAATTTCTGCCGGGTATAGACATTCTTTATACCGTTATTTTGCCGATTTGATTAGAAATATGCAAATTGGCAGATTAGCCAAAGAACTGCCTGAGTATTTAAAAAAAGATAATAAGACATTTTCCAAACTGGGGAAAATAAAGCTTTCCACTTTTTTGCCGGAATCATCACTCTACCATCTGGAGTTTTGTTATTACCGTTTTGAGCCCTTTAATCGTGCTTTCACAAACGAGGCAGAAAAGTCCTGTAGCGAACAAATTTTGAAAAAGATTGCGGATATTAAGGCATCCCGACTTTCCAATTTCCTTTATAATATGATTCATAATACTTCGTTGCAAACATTGTTACATTTTGATGACAGGATAGCAATGGCAAATTCAGTGGAAAGCAGAGTTCCTTTTTTGGATTACCGTTTGGTGGATTTTGTTTTTTCTCTGCCTTCCACATATAAAATTAAACCTCCTTACACCAAAGTAATTCACCGTTCAGCTATGCAAGAATTGATTCCAGATGAGATATATCGTCGCCAGGATAAAGGTATTTTTTCTTCGCCTTTTTATCAGGTCTGGCTGAAAAATGAGCTAAAACCTTTTATTTCCGATATTTTTGCCAGCAGTGCATTTCGCCAAAGAGGAATTTGGAATTTGCCTAAAATCTATCATAACTGGCATAAATATTTGGCAGGAGATAACAGACAGGTGGAAATGCTGTTCAATGTTATCGCTTTGGAGATTTGGTTCAGGCAATTTATAGATAGAACTTCAGGAGGATATAAATGAAAAACAGCATAAGTATTATAACTTTGGGTTTAGCCCTTATTTCTCTGTGTTCCTGCAAACTCTTTAAGAGCCCAACAGTGACAAAAATTCAGGATGTGAAAGTTGTTTCCATTACTCCCGATAAAAGCACGATTAAAATATCTTTGATGGTAAGTAACCCCAATTGCTATAAACTGAAACTGGATAAATTGAATGTGGATTTGTTGAATAAAAACCGTGCTAATGTAGGAACTGCTTCTTTGCAAAATGTGGTGGAAATACCTAAAAAATCAGCTCTGTGTTTAGATTTTAATGTGGAGCTGGAAACACGCCCGGTTGTGAAAATGGTTAGTTCTCTTGACCAGAAAGTGCAATTTTTCATAACCGGTAAAGGGTATGCCAAAGTTCTGGGTATTGGAAAAAATTTCCAGTTTGATGAGCCCTATGAGCTGGATTTGAAAGAACAGCTAAAAAACATTATTCCCAAATTTAGCACTAATGGACAGAGTTTATTCAAAATAATGAAAACCACGGTAGAAAAAATCGGCTTTGGCGAAACGGAATTACATATCCACTTCCTTATTTTGAACCCTTATGGTTTAACCTTCAATTTTAAGGGTTTCCCCGCTGAAATTTATATCAGCGACAAATCTGCCGGCATAGGAAACCTGAAAAATCAATTGCAATTCAATGAAAATATCTTCTCTCAGGAGGGAGTAATGGTTTTTAAACTGAATAATCTGAAAACCATTCTGGGAGCTGTGAAGGGCGCAGTTAAAGGAGAAATAAAATATGTAGTGAAAGGTAAAGTCCTTATTGCTGCTTTAGGAATGGAAATTAACCAGCCCTATACCTACCAGGATTATTTGCCGGTGAATATTTTAGAAATGCTGCTGAATTAATCTGAAACAATATAACTGACATAGATATTTGCCCTTAGGTTGATGATTTCCAATTTATCAGACCTCAATAAATGCAGGACACGATTTTTCTTGACATATAAATATGCTTTTGCTATAAAGAAAAAAATCCTTACAGACAAGGAGACCAAGATGAAAAAATATTTGTTTTTAGTATTAATCTTATTGCCTGTTATTTTGTTGGCACAGGCAGGTTATGGTGAAATAAGCATTCCGGGTGACCCGATAGGGGAAGAGGAAACCGAAACAACAGAAGGAACGAATTGGGGAATGGGAGGGTCTGTTGGAGCTATTACAATTGATAATCAGACCTATTCTCAGATTCGTTTACAACCGGAACTTCAGGTTTGGAAATTCGGAGTGGGCTTGGATATTGATTTAATAATTGATGCAGAGGGGAAAGTTCGCAAAGATGACTGGGATGAATGGCAAGATTATGTAAACAAAATTTTATTTCTCAGATTTGCTCAACGCAACGATCCTTTCTATTTTAAGGTTGGTAGTATTCCGGATTATACTTTAGGTAATGGATTGATTTTCAATCATTATTCCAATATGACGCTCTATCCTCAAGTTAAAAATGTAGGTGGTTACGCGGGAATTAATACTCATCTTTCGGGACTGGGTTTTGAAGTATATACACATAACCTGCACAAAAATGAAATTTTAGCTGGCAGAGTGCATTTTCAACCCCTGGCTGTAACCAATATTCCTCTTTTGGAAAAATTGCGTGTAGGGGTTAATGTAGGAACGGATCGCGATCAATATGCTAAATATGAAGATGACGATGGGGATAATATTCCGGATGTTTATGATAAATTTCCCAAGGATAAAGCCAGATATTTAGATACTGATAATGACGGGGTTGCCGATAATGATGATATAGATATTAATGGCAATAATATTTTAGACCATCCTACTGTGAATCCTTATGTGGAAGAACAATTTCCAGGGATAGATAATCCTGATCTGAATTATGAGTTGGATATGGATGTAACACCTGATAGTGCAGCCGCGTATACTGAAAAAGATGAAGTTCTTATTTACAGTGCAGATTACCAGCTACCTTTAATTGAAACTGAGCGTTTCAATTTGATTCACTATGGAGAAATAGCTAAAATTGACGGTTATGGAACAGGAATGATTTTTCCCGGTTTCAGCAGTAAATTCTTCATTTTTGATGCTCGTTTAGAATTCCGTAATTTTGGGGATCAATTTCTGCCAGGGTATTTTGACCGTCAATATGATCAACAACGGGCTCAAGTTAAGCATATTGAAGAAGGTGGAAAGCAATATTGGTTTTTAACTACCAAAGAACAAACTCTGGAAAATGTTGAATCCTCCCTTGGCTGGTTTGGATATTTAAGAGCCGATCTGTTTAATATTGTTTATGCCAAAATTGCCTATCAGGATATGTATGGTAAGAACGAATTTATGGGCAAATCCTTGTGGGCAGGTGTTACTGTATGTCCTTCTATTGTTCCTAAATTGCAAGAAGCATCAGTTTATTATGCTCAAACTAATGTAAATTATATTAACTTCAAATACCCCAGAAATGAAAATGCCAATATCACAGGACGCTTAGTTTATTCCCTATCCGAGGGTGCTAATTTGGTTGGAAGTTACAGAGAATATTATACCGATATTAATAATGACGGTAGAATCAAAGGCAAAGATGAAATAATGGAAACCTTCACTTTTGGAGTGGAATTTCGGTTTTAAGAATTCACTATCAATATCTATGCTGAATAATCCTTTTAACGATGTTTTACACACCTTTGGCAAAAATAGTATCAGGGAATTGAGGCAATAAAGAGATCGGCAGAACCCGAAAGAGTTACAGGTCTTTCAACAAAAGAGATAAACATTGCTTTTCCTCTTTCCAGTAAGAATCCGTCTTCTGTAGTAAAGGAACCCTTAAAACAAAAGACAAGCAAGGGTTTATGTAAATTATCCAAAATGTAAGTTCCTTCCAGAATAAGCCGTGAAAGATAGAATTCTTCTGCCGGAGTAGGGTAAGAGACCAGTTCATTAATTTTCAGATGCGGGTGAATTAATTGAGGCAGATATGTCTCAAAGCGGGTGATGGCAAAAAGTATTTCCCGGTTTATAAATTTGGGAGTAAGGCCTCCTCGGATAACATTATCGGAATTAGCCATAATTTCAATTCCGGCTCCCTGGATGTAGGAATGCAGAATTCCGGCATCTAAAAATATTGCCTGACCAGGTTGTAAAGTGAAAGTATTAAGTAATAAAGGGCTAACAATACCACTATCAAAAGGATAGAATTCATTTAAGTGCTTACAAATTTGGCAGGTGAACTTCAGTTTAGGGCTCAATTCAGGTTGCTTGCTTTCCAGGATGTGCATAAATTCTTGCAGTTGTGAACTATCGCTTTCCAGAATTTGACTGAATAAATCCTTCAAGGTATTTTTAGAAGGATTCTTATTAAAGGCGGAGAATTTCTGCCAAATTTCTGCTATGCCTAAAATGAGGAAATTACGAATAATTTCTTCAAAAGGTCGGAATCCGCACATAGCAATAAAAGGTGTAAGAGCACATATCAGTTCCGGTTTGTGATTGGGGTCTTTAAAACTGCGTTTTAAGTCAGTTAAAGGAATTCCTTCCTGCTCTTCCTGGCGAAAACCATTTTGGGCAGTTTGCTTATCAGGATGAACTTGAAGAGAAAGAGGTTCGGCGGCAGCTAAAATTTTCAAGAGGAAAGGAAGGGTAATATTTTGTTTCGTTCCCAGCATATTTTCTGGCATATCCTGCAACAACTTATTCATTGGAATTTCCCCTTTTTCGGTTATGACTAGGGAAGGTGCCTTAGGATGTGCTCCAAACCATATTTCGGCTAAGGGTTTTCCTATTTCCTGTTGTTCCCCTATAAGTTCCTGGAGGTATTTAGTGTCACCCCAGGAATAATTTTGAAGAGACGGTTTAATTAAATAGGGCATAAATAAACTCCTTAAAACTGAAAATAAATAAAAGGTTGAATTTCAGCAGAGCGAAATTGGAATAAAACCCAAATCACTATTGCCAAAAGTAATGCTTGTAAAATTACAGGTGCTTTAGTAAGCGTTTTTTGTAAAGCATTATTATAACTTTCCGGCATCCAGTGAAACACAAAACCCGTTAAAATAAGGATAGCACAAATCCGATATTGAGTTATCCATTGCCAGAAAATGCTTCCATTAAAAGCTGTAAAAATCCTTTTCAACATCATTCCTGCACTGGAAAAATCGGGAGAACGGAAAAAAATCCAACCGAAACAGACAAAATGGAAAGTAACAATTACGCCTATAACTTTCATCACTTTGGTCTGCATAATCTTTAAGGGCAACAGCAGTTTATCCAAAACCAATGCTAAACCAGGAATTCCACCCCAAACAACAAAATTCCAGGATGCCCCATGCCACAATCCCCCCAAGAGCATAGTTATCATCAGGTTAAGATATTGACGGGGTTTACCTTTACGATTTCCTCCCAAAGGAATATACAGATAATCCCTCAACCAAGTGGAAAGAGAAATATGCCAACGCCGCCAAAAATCAGTTACAGAAGTTGCTCTGTAAGGTGTTAAAAAGTTTACAGGTAAAGAAAAACCCAATAGTGCAGCCAAACCAATAGCAATATCAGAATAACCGCTGAAATCACAATAAATTTGTAAAGCGTAAGCATAAACACCTAAAAGATTTTCCAAGCCGGAGAAAAACGCCGGATTTTCAAAGATGCGGTCTACAAAGTTGATTGATAAATAATCTGCTATAACTCCTTTTTTAATTAAACCCGAAAAGATCAAAATCAGGGCTTTAGCAATAGTATCCTTATCTAAACTTAACTTTTTATGAATTTGAGGGATAAAATAACTGGCACGAACAATGGGTCCTGCTACCAGTTGCGGGAAAAAAGAAACGAAAAAGGTGAAGTCCACAAAACTCTTCAGCGGTTTTAATTTGCCGAAATAGATGTCCAGCGTATAACTCCAGGTTTGAAAAGTAAAAAAGGAAATTCCTACAGGTAAAAAAATATCATAAAGAGGAAGTTGACAACCAAAAATTTGATTGATGGTTGTGATTATAAAATTTGTGTATTTAAAATAACCCAGCGAACCTAAATTCCAGAAAACACTAAGCCATAAATAAAACCGCTTGCTTGCTTTGCTTTGAGCATTGTAAATAAATGCACCTAAACCAAAATTGATAAGTGAGGTTATAAGTAACAAAATTACGAAACTACCACTGGTCTTATAATAGAAATATAAAGAAGCCAACATCAGATACCAGGTGCGGACTTTAACCTTATTTACCAGCAGAGGATAAAAAAGCAAAACCACAATAAAGAAAAACAGAAAGAAAGGACTATTAAACAACAATGGCTTTTGAGGATCGTAAACTAAACTATTCAGGATATGTTGCATTAAAGGGTGCATCTGAATTTTCTCTTATTCCGCTTGTTCACTGAAACTTTTATAACTTTTAATAAATGCCTGATAGAAGAGATAACCTTGCAGCATATAGCCCTTGGGAGTAAAATGTAAAAGGTCTTTTGCTGACATTTGTTGCTTGCGCCATTTTTGGATACTGGAATTGCCGCCCATCACTTCGTTCAAATTCCACCAGGCACATTGATTATCTTGGGCATAATCAATGATAATTTTATCCATCTTGTCCAGATCATTATTGTGCTTTCCCCGCTTGTTAGAATCCGGAGGAAGAGTGAAAAGAACCGGTGTTTCAGGATTGAAGTAGCGTAATTTATGCATAAAGGTATTCAGGTTTTTAGTAAAAACCTCACTGCGAAAGGTGCCCTGAGCATCGTTTGTGCCTAAAGAAATAACTATTAAATCGGGCTTTAAAAGTCCTATCTGCTCAAACAATATTTGTTGCTCCAGCAGATTGTAAAAACCGGCTCCGTTAATTCCACAAGAGTGATATAATAAACCTGGTTGTTCTTTTTCCAGATAAATTCCATATAAAGCTGTGGGCTCTCCGGTTAATGTAAGTTTTACTTTGGATACTTCAGTTCTCCAGGAAACGCTGCTGTAATAGTAGTTGCCTATTTTTTCGGCAGTTTTTTCGGTCTCGTTGGAAGCAAACTCAACTTTTGCTTCCATTCCAGGTAGCGAAGTTAGCAGAGATAATTTATTAAAACTGTTATCTCCCCTGAAGAAATTGTTGGTAGTTATTTCCAGGCATAAACCGTCTGCCATTTTTAAAGCATAACCGCTTAATCCGCGTTCAGAATTTAAACGGCTGAAAGATCCGCTAGCTGATATTTTATAGTCATCCGGTTGATTTGTTCCAGCCAGTCGTAAAGGAAAAACTAATCCCCTGCCTGCATTGCCGAAATATTTTTGGAGTGAAGTTCTAGCAGTTCCGGAAAAATATCCTGATTGAATATGGGAATCGCCTATTTGATAGATAGTTACCGTCTGTCTTAAGGCGTTGCGGAGTTCCAGTAATTTTTTATAAAATGGTTTTAGAGCTTTTTTATCGCCCAGAAACTGATTTTTGTCCAGATTTAGAAATTTATACTGTTTCAGGTATGCGTTACTTTCCAGAAGTAGATAATAGCTTTGAATAAATTCTTCCAGTGTATCCATATCGGAAGGATATTCCTCTTCACTGAAAAGTTCATTGATATCTTCAGTTGTGATATTTTCTGCAGCATAGTTTTTGCTTACCTGAAAAATAAAAACCAGTGCCAGAACACAAAATAGCAATAAACTACGGATATGCACTTAATTCCCTTTCAGATATGCAAGAAGCATTTCAGCAATATGATCTGCTCCTGCGCGTGTAAAATGAGTGTAATCCTTTCCTGCTAAAGGAGGTTGATGATTTACATAATTTGGCATAGAATTCAGCCCGCCCATAGCAGAAAATAAATTCCAGAAACCACAACCTGTTTCTTTAGCAATCTTTGCTTGAGTTGAAACCAGATAAGGTATATCCGGTGAAGTTACATAATCGGTTCCCTGCTTAATACATCTGTCATGCGCGCTGATAAGTAAAACAGGAACTCCCGGAAGCGCTTTTTGAATATGCTTTATGCTTTTTTTCATTCCTTTTTCGTAATAGCTGTAATCCCGAATTTTGTAATGGGAAACATTTGCTCCATATTGTAAAATTATAAGGTCGTAATTCAAATGTTTCTGAAAACCGGATAAAATTTCGGAACTTATACGCTGAAAATACATTCCGGAATAACCCCGAACAGGATAATTATCTACATAAGCACCTTGCAGTTCATCAAAGCTGACTCCATATAAATGAATAGGATCATTAGCAGCAAATTCCAGGCGGATTTTTTTACAGGGGGTAACAGGACTGAGGTCTAAAACCTGAACACCTAACTGATTTTTCAAGTAACGCAAGATAAATGGCGCTCCATCATAGGAAACATTTACATAACTGCTATCCGAACTGTGACTGTAAAAAAGACGAATACGACTGAAAGTTGAAGCTCCTCCTGCTACATTAGATGCTCTATATTCCACCCAAGGGTTATAATCAACATAAAAACGGGTTCTTTCTTTTGGTGCTTCCGGGCTTACTACTTGCGCAGAATCCAAAACAGCTAAACTATCAATCTGCAAGGGTTCAATAACCTTTTCCGGTACATAATAATTACGCGGAATATAAGTGTAACCGGTAATTCCTAAAGGAATATCATTTTTAGAAGGGCTCATAAACGAAATGCTTTCCCAATTGCGGGAAAAACTATGTCCGATAGTTTGTCTGAAACCCGCTACAATAGAAGTTATACCTACCATTCCAACACCGGAACCTTGATGCCTTGATTGAAGTTCCATACGCAGTTTACCAGTTATCAAATCTCCTTCAATAATGGAATCTCCATAATAGGCAATGCGTAAATTCTCGGAAGGATTATTAAGTTTTTTAATAAATGACTGAAGAGGTAATAAATCGTGAGATATATCAGCCGCTTTTTTAACAATAGATGTATCTGCTGTTGCAACTGTTTCCTTGTGTTTCAGGGACTCAAACCAGGATAACTTCTTTAAAGAAAAAAAACGGTTATCCGCAGCAGGAATAATTCTAGCTAAAAATTCCACCAAAAGGACCGCTAAAACCACGATTATAAGTGGCTTGATAAATTCTTTATGCATTTCTACTTTTTTTACTCTTTGTAAAAAAAATCAGGGCTACATATCGTAACAAGGCCTCACCGCCAAATAAATTTAAAAACAGGTCTAAAAATATTTAAGCATTAACTACTCTTTAATAACCTCGTAACGAATCCTGACTTATCTGGTGATGCAAGGTTATTTTTTTAAGAACAACGGGATAGAGTTCTTCTTGAATTATAAGAGCCAATTTTTATATTGTATGTAACCGTCAAGAACTATTTGGTTTAATTTTGTTTTACATTATTATGTCTATAACAGATAAAAGGAGTGCTTTATGAAAAAGACAAAATTCGGGTTATTATTAGGCATAGGAATTTGTGCTTTAATAATTGTTTCCTGTTCTGTTCCCAAAACTTATTCTTCGGAACCGGATTCCCAAACCACCAAACAAAAATCCCCGGAAATGGAACAGGTCTCCAAAGTAGTAAATTACCATCAGAATAAGTTGCAGGCGATTTATAAAAAACATACTTACCATAATGCAATGCAAGGTGATCTGGAATTTACACTGTATATTACCAACGAGGGAAAAGTTCAGGAAGTTGAAGTGAAAGCACTTTCCGGTAAATTTTACTCCAATTTCGTGGATGAGCTGAAGCAGGATATTTTATCCTGGGAATTTCCTAAGCAGGATAAAATTATCTATAGTTTTGTAGTGAGTTTCCGTAAGGGGTGATTTAGTTTTTGTTTGAACACTGAGGACACTAAAGTTTTTTTTACAAAGAGGGGAAGAGATTTAATAAAGAATATAGCATTGAGGATTATAATTCTAGATTATAAAGTTTTCATATTGAAAATGTATAAATATTTTCCTGTGTGCTGTGGATTCCTGCAAAAACAGTGGTCCGGAGAAGTTTATGGCATATAGCTGTTGGAACTTAAGGGAAATAATCTAAGTAGAGAAAAGTAAGTGGCGAAGAGAAAATTTGCCTTAACCTTTTTTCTCTATTGCCTATTTATAATTTATAGTGTCCCAAATTAAGATTTATTCTATGTTGCCATAACTTAGCTTGCTATTGGCGAGACCTTAACCTGTTTTTAGACAGTGCATTATTTCCTGCCAAGTTGAATCTTTTATGCTGCATTAACATTTCTTTAACGACTCCTTAACGAAGTTAAGGTATTGTTAAGGAATCGTTAAAGAGTCATTAAAGAATTGACTAGGTAACAGGCAGTTATACTAAGTCACAGGGCTATATAATCATTATTTATGGTTTGTAAAAAATGTTGTATTTGTAAGTTAGGAGTCGTTGCTACTTAAAATAACTTTAGACCTGTTTTCAAATTTGTTTGGCAGTAAGGATTCGTGACAACCCTCATATTTTTCATTCTTCATTTCTACTTGACATCAGCGTGCTCGTAATTCTTTAGGTAACAACTATTAAAAAGGAGGAGGAAAAGCGTGGAATACACAGATTATAAAAAGACCGCCAACGCAATGATAGAACAAATTTCTGAAATTCGGAGGTTACTTTGATCCTGAACCCAAAAAGCTTTTAATAAGAGAACTGGAACAAAAGATGAATGCTCCGGATTTTTGGGAAAATCAAACAAAAGCAAAAAAAATAAGCCAACAGATTGCTCAGTTAAAAGATGAACTGGAACACTTAAAAAAACTGGATATGGTTAAAGGTGAACTGGAAACCTATCTTACTTTATTAGATGAGGATATCAATGCTGAATTGCTAGCAGAAGCGGTTTCCGAATTACCGCGCATAAAAAGCTTTATTGAAAAAGCAGAAATTGAATGCTATTTGAATGATAAATATGATCATAATGATGCGCTGCTGACAATTCATTCTGGTGCAGGTGGAACAGAATCCCAGGATTGGGCTGAAATGCTTTTACGGATGTATGCTCATTGGGCTGAAAAAAATAATTACAGTTTCCAGATCATTGATTCTCTGCCGGGTGAAGAAGCCGGACTTAAGAGTGTAAGCGTTGAAATTAAAGGTGATTATGCTTACGGGATGTTAAAAAGTGAAATTGGTGTTCACCGTTTGGTGAGAATAAGTCCTTTTAATGCACAAGGTAAAAGGCAAACATCCTTTGCTTCCGTTTTTGTGTATCCGGAATTTGATGAAGACATAGAAATTGAGATTAACCCTAAGGACTTGAAAATAGATACTTTCCGGGCAAGTGGAGCAGGAGGACAATATGTTAATACAACTGATTCTGCGGTTAGAATAACACATTTACCTACAAATATTGTTGTTACCTGTCAAAATGAACGCAGTCAGATTCAAAATCGGGAAAAAGCAATGTCCATTTTGAAAAGCCGTTTATATCAATACTATGAAGAACAAAGGGATAAAGAAAAAAAGAATCTGGAAAACAGCAAAACAGAAATTGGCTGGGGTAATCAGATTCGCAGTTATGTTTTCCAACCTTATCAAATGATTAAAGATCACAGAACCAATTACGAAACAGGCAATATAGATAAAGTGATGGATGGCGATTTGAATGATTTTATTTACGCCTGGCTGAAATATAATGCTCAACAGAGGATAAATGGCTAAGCAGGATTATCAGGAATTGCTGAAAGAACTGAATAGAAACAAATTACCTAAACATATCGGCTTGATTATGGATGGTAATGGAAGATGGGCAAAAAAAAGAAACAAACCCCATATCTTGGGCCACAGAGCCGGTGTGAAAGCATTAAGACAAGTTGTAGAATTGGGAGTTGAACTAAAACTTGAATATTTAACCTTCTATGCTTTTTCTACAGAGAACTGGAGCCGTCCGGAAAGTGAAGTAAAAGGTCTGTTAAGATTGCTGAAAGAACAGCTGAAAAAAGAAATTCCGGAACTGATGGAACACAATATTTATGCCCAATTTATTGGAACTAATGTTGGTTTGGAAGAAAATTACTGGAAAGAAGTAAATTCTCTGGTTTCTCAAACACATAATAACACAGGAATGGTCGTAAATTTTGCTTTCAACTATGGGGGTCGCCTGGAAATTATTGAGGGCTTCAAAAAGTTTATGACTAGGCATCCTGATGAATGGAATAAACTAACTCCTGAAGAATTTGGAAACTATCTTTGGACAGCGGGTCAGCCAGATCCTGATTTGATAATTAGAACTAGCGGAGAAAAACGCCTTTCCAATTTTCTGCTGTGGCAATCAGCTTATGCCGAACTTTATATTACAGATACATTGTGGCCCGATTTTGACAAAGTGGAAATGGTTAAAGCACTTTTGGATTATTCTAACCGGGAACGCAGGTTTGGAAGCAGAAATGAATGAACTGTTAAAAAGAGTGCTGGTTGCAGTTGTTTTAATTCCTATTGTTCTTATTGTTCTCTATTACAGGGGATTGCTATTAGTTATATCTTTATTGATTGTGTCTTTTTTGGGGTGTTTGGAATACGCTCAAATGATGCATAAAGCAGGTGTAAAAATTTCTTATGTTTGGGTCGTGTTTAATTCTCTTTTCTATTTGGCATTTGTTTATTTCCAGGGGTGGGAGTTGTCTCTATTGTGGCTGGTTTTGTTTTTAGCAATGGGGGAAGCAATATTAACCTGGACGAAGGAATTATCTGTTCCACGACTTTTTGCTACTCTTTTCGGTTTTGTTTATACTGCATTATTTCCTGCTATGATTGTGCGAATAGGATTGAATTACAAAGAATATAATTTTTTGCTTGCCTTAATTCTGCTGATTTGGATTGTGGATTCCGTTGCTTATTTTGCAGGAAAAAAAACAGGAAAGCATAGAAATATAACAGCTATCAGTCCGCAAAAGTCCTGTGAAGGTTTTATTGCGGGAATTCTTGCGCCTTGGCTGATTTTGATTATATTATATATAAGCAAGGTTGAAATAATACCATTTTCCTACCTGGCTCTGCTGGCAGTTGCAAGTGGAATTATCGGTCAGATAGGAGACCTGGTAGAATCAATGTTAAAACGGTTTTGTAATGTTAAGAACAGTTCGCATCTGCTTCCCGGACACGGGGGAATTTTAGACCGTTGTGATAGTATTTTGTTTGCAGGTTCGTTTTTATATTGTGCTTTGGAAATTTTATTAAAGTGAGGTAACAACGATGAAAAAAGCACTAACTCTAATCATTATGTTAGCTGCGACTGTGGCTATATTTGCCCAGGTCTATGCAGTTGACCTCTTCTTCTCTGAATATGTAGAAGGAACAAGTAACAATAAGGCATTGGAGATTTTTAACGGGACGGGTGATCCTGTGGATTTATCCAATTACACTGTAAAACTGGCTTCCAATGGAGGAACCTGGAGCACTACCAACATTCTTAATATGTCTGGTATTTTGGATGATGGTGAGGTTTATGTTATTGCCAATAGCCAGGCTGAAGCATCAATTTTGTCTGTTGCCAATGTAACATCTACGGTTACTTATTATAATGGTAATGATGTAATTGGTTTATTTAATGGAGATACCCTTATTGATATTATCGGTGTTTATCAACAAGACCCTGGAGCTGCAAATTGGCCTGTTGCCGGAACTGCTTCTGGTACTGCAGAACATACTTTAATTCGGAAACCAACTGTTATTGAGGGAAATACTGATTTTATTGCCGGTGCCGGAACTAATGCTGATGATTCTGAGTGGATCGTTCATCCTCAGAATTATTTTGCGAACTTGGGTCAGCATACTTTTGATCCTGGTGCTCCAGAACAAGCTGCTACTCCTACATTTAATCCTCCTGCAGGGGTTTACAGCAATCCTATTAGTGTAACAATATCTTCTACAACGCCTGGAGCTACTATTCGTTATACAACAGATGGTACAGAACCGAATGAAACATCCACTCTTTATTCTGCTCCTATAGCAATGGCAACTACTACAACTCTGAAAGCTAAAGCTTATGCTACAGGTTTTGGACCTTCTTACACTGCCACCGCGAATTATATTTTCCCTGTTCAAGTTTCTAATATTGCAGCTTTGCGTGCTTCCGCTCCTGATGGTACAACAATTTATCAGCTTGCAAATGAAGTGATTCTTACTATGCAACAAAACTGGCGTCACCAAAAGTTTGTTCAGGATGCAACAGCGGCTATTTTGATTGATGACTACAATAATATTATGAATACCCCTTATAACATTGGTGATGGAATTACAGGTATTACGGGAACTCTAAATCGTTATACTACAGGAATGCTGCAATTCTGGCCCATAATAAATCCCGGTCCTGCAACATCCACAGGTAATGTAATTGTTCCTCAATTGGTAACTATAGCGGAAATTAATAACAACAGCGAACTCTATCAATCCCGTCTGATGCGTTTGAACAATGTTCATTATGCTTCTCCAAGTGGAGATTATGCAGCTCAAACCAGTTATGATTTATTGGATGATACAGGTACTATTGTAATGCGGACGCAATTTTCCGATGCGGATTATATTGGCACTCCTATGCATCAGGGTAATTTTGATGTGTATGTTATAGTTACTCAGTATAATACTACAACCCAGGTTACTCCCAGAATGTTGAGTGACTTCAATCCTGTTGCTAATGATGATAATGTGTTAACTCCTATGCAAATTGAACTGATAGGTAACTATCCCAATCCATTCAATCCGGAAACCACAATCCGTTTCAAAATGGAAAAATCAGCTCCCGCTGAAATAATTATTTACAACGAAAAAGGTCAGATAGTTAACACCTTTAGAACTATTGCTACTAAGGGTATAAACAGTGTTGTGTGGGATGGAAAAGATAATAATGGCAATTCCGTTACCAGTGGTGTTTATCTGTTCCGTCTTAAATCTGGAAGTTATAGCAGTACTAAGAAAATGGTCTTAATGAAATAAACTGTAGACCCTAATCCTCCACGCAATAAGTGTAGCCGGAGAATGCTGTTCTTTTGGCAAAAAGCCGATTTACAGCAAACTCTGGCTACATAGCAACCAGCATACTGACAACCTATTTTAAGATAAGAATTAAAACAAAGATGTCAGTATGCTGTTTTAAAATTTAGAGAGCGATGCCAATATCCAAAAGTAAACTCTTGTTGATTACAGATTTGTATCCCAATAAATTCAATCCTGTTAATGGTGTATTTGTTCAGCAGCAGGCAATTGAGCTATCCAGGTTTTATCAGGTTCAGGTTGTTGCTGCTTGTGACAAAAATCCATATCTTATTTATGAGCACTTGCAGGATGGCTTTCCGGTGAAGGTAATTTGTTATCCCTATTGGCGGAAGTTTTTTTTAACTTCCCTGGTAACTAACAGATTATTGGCTTTACCGGCAATAAAAAGATGCTATAAGAGATTTCAGCCCGATATAATTCATATTCACGATTACCGTCATATTCCGGAATTATTTTGGCTGAAGCCCTGGCTGAACAAGCTTCCTGTTCCCAAATATCTTACTTTGCATAATATCCGTACTCATCCTGAACGGCTGGAAAATAATCCCAGGGTTTGGTTTTATCGTTGGGCATTAACAAGAACTCTAACAAACTGGAATCATATTTTTACGGTAAATAATAGAATAGCCAAATGGGTAGAACAATATAACCCTTCCTCTAAAATAACTGTAACAGGAAATGGGGTTTCAGAGCTTAAGGAAGTTGATCCGAAATTAATAGATAACTATAAGAATATTCTGTTAGCTGATTATTTTCATCTTATCAGCATCGGAAATCTGTTTACCGAGAAGGGTTTTTCCTTTTTGATTCAAGCTGTCTCTATATTAAAAAAAGAAGGCCTGCGCATTCAACTTATAATAGCAGGGGATGGAGATAGAAGAAAGGAACTGGAGAATCAAGTGAAAATAAATAATTTGAATGCAGAAGTGATGTTCCTTGGCAGAATTGAGAATAATCTCTTAAGAAATATGCTGCCCTTATTTGATTTATTCGTTCTGGCAAGTTACAGCGAGACCTTTGGTATTGTTTTTCTGGAAGCTATGTTTGCCGGCTTACCTGTTATTGGAATAAAGAATGAAGGTATTTTCGGTTTGGCAGAGGACGGCAAACAAGCCCTTTTTGCTGAGCCCAAAAACAGTAAAGACCTTGCCCAGAAAATTAAACTGCTTATTACAGATCAGATTTTAAGACAGGAAATTGCCCGGGCAGGGCAAAAGCTGGTGCAAGAGAAATATATGCTTCCCGAACTGATGCAAAGAGTAATAAGAGTGTATGAACAAAAATAAGATATATCGCGGATACCATCATGAGGATTTAACACTGAAATTTCTAAAAGAAAACACCACAAAGTATATTGCAAAAATTACAGATGCAGAGCTTTGTGATGAAATCAATGTTGAGCTAATAAACCTGAAACCAAAAGTTCTCAGAATAGATTACGGCATAAAGAAAAAGGATAAAATAATTCTTAATGACTTTTTATCTACTCAATCCAATATTGAAAAAATTTTAAGAAGAATTAAACAAGCTTACTTAAAAGCCCCATATTGCAAGGAAATATATCCATTAGTATCAGATTGTTTCAAATACAGTAATCATAATTTATTTCAATTTATTTTATATTCGATTATTAAAATGAAACAATTATTAGGAAGTAATACAAATATTATAATTTCTTCTGATCTTCAAATGGATAGAAAATTAAAAGGAAAAGATCGTGTTATAGCCACATGCTTGAAGTTAAAATCGGACCATTATATTAATCCTATTGGTGGACGA
>ERZ1026810.360-NODE-360-length-28838-cov-4.811814_pt1 | contig 28838 bp, 29 predicted proteins | sample MGYA00520872_ERZ1026810 | MGnify/ENA primary metagenome ERZ1026810 (study PRJEB33270, sample SAMEA104284477) | anaerobic digester metagenome | biome: Anaerobic digester microbiome; feature: mesophilic sludge digester; material: Anaerobic digester biomass | place... | reverse complement strand
CACCTTGCCCATGAACAAGATGACCGCCATGACCATCAGGCCGGGAGCGACCACTGCGGCTTGGCGGCTGATCGTGTCGGGGAACGCCTGGCCCATCATGCCGCCGACGGCGGCGACCAGGACGAGGAGGAACGTGCCGAATGCTTCGGAGATCAGGCGGCGCCATTCCTGTCGCGGGTTGTTGAAGTCGTCCATTGGTTGAATGACGTCGGAGTGGAACCAACGGTCGATCGCCGAGCCGTCGGCGTATGGATCGGTCATTCGGCTCTCCTCGTCGGGCAGGTCGTGTGAACGACGGTATTGGTGTCGGTCCCGCCGACGCATCCCCCACATGTGGTGAGATTGCCGGGCGCTCGGCGGTACGATCGAGCCCATGGCACGCCAAACCGGCACGTATCCCGTCGAGCTGGGTTTCCTACCGGATGCGTTTGCGACTCCTGACGTCGACCACCCAGGGTTGCTACGGGCAGGTGAGCGTGCGTCCGCACCGTACGGAGACGAGAGCGTCGAGTTTCACGAGTGCCCGGCGACCGACTGCGATCAGGACGGCGACATTGGCACCGACCTGCTCGGCGCCGGCTTCGATACCGTCGACCTGACGCCGTTCGCCGCCCTTCAGAGCGTCCTGGGGCGTGTTGACGAAGCCGGCAACATGAACGACTCCGACGCCGAAGCGGTCCAGGCAGCGCTGGAAGGCGCGGTGCTGCAGTGCCGCAGTGGGCTGACGCTGACGGTGCTGTACGTGGCCGATGAGGGCCAGTTCATACGCACCGCGGGGCCGAACCGGATGTCGATGGTGCCACCCCGATCGATCGGCAGGAACGACCACGGCCCCGCCACCTCGGTCCACGGCGACCAGGACGTGTTCGGGACGCCGATACGACAGTTGATGGATGGCGAGGCGCCCACCCTGTTCCATCACGATTCGCCCGGCGTTCACAATGACGAACCCTCGCTGATGCTGGTCAACCTGTGGATTCCGTTGCAGCAGATCACCCAGCCGCTGGTGCTCGCCGACGGACGCAGCATCGACCGGAGGAGCCACCAGCTCCGCTACGGGCTCGCCACCGACTCGTTCCTGGAGCGCGAGGACGACGCGGCCATCAACGACATCTGGATGTTCCTGCACGACCCGGACCAGCGCTGGTTCTTCCGTTCCGAGATGGACCACCGCTCCGCCTACGTGTTCAACACGTTGAGCACGCCCCACGGCGCCGGTGTGCTCCCGGGCGAGAGCCTCGCAGAACGCTGCTTTCGGGCGCTGGAGGCGGGGGAGTCGGCGGCCGAGCGAGGCGACGCCGACGGGCTCGTCGACGCGCTGGCCGACATCGACGAAACCCGAGCACCTGACGAGGCGACCCCGGCGCTGCGCCGGGCGATCGAGGGCATGCTCGCCCTGGCCGACGAGGCGCGCTCCGATCCCGAGGCGGTATGCGGCCCGAGGTCTCAGGACTGGGTGGCGAGTTCACAAGCCGCTCGTCGCAGCGTCGTCCGCCGATCGCTCGAGTTGAGGGTCGTGGTGTCGGTCGACAGGTAAGCGCTCTTTAGGGTGAGGTGCCCGACCATGGTGTGGTGAACGCGTCGCGTGCCGCCATCGCATCCGGGCCCTTTCGGGTGATGGGTCCGTGGCCGCGACCGACCGGATAGCCGATCGGCACCAGCGCGACGGTCGCCCACGAGTCCGGGATGTCCAGCAGGACCTTCACCTCGGGTTCGCGAAGGCAGTGCAGCGTGGTCAGCGTGCAGCCGAGCCCCTCCGCAACACAGGCCAGCATGGCGTTTTGCACCGCCGGGTAGACCGACCCACCGCCGACCCTGCTGATGCGATCGAGGTTGGCGTCGGTGATGGCCATCGCCGCCGGGTTGGCGCAGAACACGAGGATCGCCGGTGCCTCGTCCAGGTGGTTCGCTAGATGGTCGCCCGCCCTCACCACGCGGCGCCGCGGGGCCGCGTGGTCGTCGGGCAGTCCGTCGAGACTGGCGAGAACCTGCGCAGCGTAGCGTTGCCACTCCGGGCGATAGATCGCCTGGAGCCCGGCCTTTACATCGGGGTCGGTGGCGACGATCACCTTCCATGGCTGAGTGTTGCCACCGGTCGGTGCCCAACAGGCGGCCTGAAGTACCCGATCGACAACCTCGTCGGGGATCGGGTCGGTTCGCAGCCTGCGAACCGCTCGCAGGGTGCTCATGGCGTCGTACAACTGCATGGTGTTGCCTGCTTTCAGGGTTGGAGCCGTGGTTCTCGGGGCAGCCCGAGAAGGCGTTCCCCGATGATGTTGCGCTGTATCTCAGAGGTGCCGCCGCCGATGGTGAGCGCCCTGCTGAACAGGTAGGACCAGTGCCACGGGTCCGTCGCTTCGGCTTCCTCGGATTGGATGCCCAACATGCCGGCAGGACCGCCGAGGTCGCAGATGAGGTTGAGAATCGCCTGGGCGTTGGCATCGGCCTTCGCCTTGCGGATCGACGCGAACGGGGACGGATCTTCACCCTGGAGCATCGCGTCGACGATCTTCTGGCTCAGCAGGTTGGTGACGAACCCGTCGCTGTACACCTTGGCCGCCCGCTGGCGGTTCGCCGGGATTCCGGCGGCCGGCCTCCGCCGGATCTCGTCCATGCACTCCCCGAAGGTCGGCCCCATGCCCCAGAGCACGCCGCCCTCGCTCAGCGCAACCCGCTCGTTGCCCAGCGTGACCGTCGCCAGGCGCCATCCGTCGCCCTCGGCGCCGATGCGGTTCTCGACGGGGATCCGCACCTCGTTGAGGAACGTCTCGTTGAAGTGGTTGCCGCCGGTCATCTCGATGATCTTGCGCACCTCGACACCGGGGGTGGCCATGTCGACCACGAAGTAGGAGATGCCCTGGTGCTTCGCCACGGTTGGGTCGGTGCGGGCCAGAAGGATGCCCCACTGGGACCGATTGGCCCACGTCGACCAGATCTTCTGTCCGTTGACGACGTACTGGTCGCCGTCGCGCTCGGCTGTGGTGCGAAGCGATGCCAGGTCGGAGCCGGCGTCCGGCTCGCTGAACAGCTGGGTCCACATCTCGGTGCCGTCCAGGATGCCCGGAAGCCAGCGCCGGTGTTGGGCCTCGGTGCCTCCGGCCAGGATCGTCGGGCCGGCCCAGCCCATGCCGATCGCGCTGTCCGGGACCGCCACGTCGGCCGCCGCCAACTCCTCGGTGATGACCAGCTGCAGGTGCGGGTCGGCACCGAGCCCCCACGGCCGCGGCCAGTCCGGAGCGATCAGCCCGGCGTCGGCCAGCTGGCGGGCAGCGGGGGAGGGGTGATCGGCAAGCCAGGCGCGAAGCAGACCTCGCTGTTCGACGGGGTCAAGCTCGTTCGTCAGCTTCGTCAGCTCGTTCACAGAAGTCCCGTGTCCGTCTCGATGCCCAGCCGGATCCGACCATGGGTTTCGAACGTTCGTGGTGCGACCATCGCATGCTGGGTGGCGACGAACGCGTCACGGAACGTTCGCTGCAGCGGACACGACGTGTAGACCGACGCGCCGCCGCCTGCCTTGTACATCAGCTCGGCCACCTCGGCCGCCGTCTGCGTGGCATGGGTGGCGCTCAACCGAAGCCGGCGCTTCTGCTCCACCGTTGGCGCGCTGCCCGACTCGGCCGTCACCCAGGAGTCGGTGATGGACGCCTCGACGAACGCCCATGCCGAGGCCAGCTTGGCCTCGGCGATCGCAACATCGGCCTGAACCTGGGGACGTCTGCCGAGCGTCTTCGAGCTTCCCTGGGGCCTCTTCGTTCCGGCGAGCTCGACGAGCTCGTCGACGGCCCGCCGGGCGATGCCCATCGCGCAGGAGGCCACGCCGCAGGCGAGCAGCCCAAAGAACGAGAACCGCGACATGCTGTTGTGCCGCACCGTCGCGTCGTCGCCCAACTGCACCCAGCGGCCCTCCGGAACGAACACGTCGGTCACCTGGTAGTCGCCCGAGCCGGTTCCGGACAACCCTGACACGTCCCAGTTGTCGATGAACTCGACGTCGTCGGGTTGGAAGAAGACGAAGGGGGCCATCAGGCCGTCGGATCTCGCCTGGGGTGTCCCGTCCTCGCCGACCAGCAGGCAGCCCCCGGCGATCCAAGTGCAGTGACGGGTGCCCGAACCCCACTGCCAGCGGCCGCTGACGCGCAGGCCTCCGTCGACGGGCGTGGCACGACCGGACGGCATGGCGAACCCGCCGGCGACGGCGCCGTCGTCACCGAAAATCTGGTTCGCAAACCGGTCCGGCAGCATCGAAGCCGTCAGCGATGTCGTCGAGCCGATCATCGAACACCAACCGGAGGCACCGTCGTGGTAGGCCAGCTCCTCGATCACCTCCAGGCTTTGCCACGCCGTGACGCCGGGACCATCCATGTCCTCCGGGACATACATCCTGAACGCCCCCGTCGTCTTGATCAGCTCGACGACATCGAGCGGAAGGCCACGCGCCTCTTCGATCTCGATCGACCGGCTCGCAAGCGCCGGACCGATCTGCCTCACGGCGTCCAGTACCAGGTTGGTTCCCATGGGTTGTTTCTAGGGGATTCCGGGTGCGTATGCGTCGAATGAGCGGGCGTAGGCTTCCCCGACTTGAGCTGGATACGCCTGAAGAACATCTCCAAGTCCTACGACCGGACCACGATCTTCCGCGAGATCCACTTCAAACTGGGCCCGGACGACAAGGTCGGGCTCGTCGGCCGAAACGGCGCCGGCAAGACGACCCTGATCAAGCTGATCCTCGGCGAGGAGGCGCCGGACGAGGGCACGGTCGACATCTCGGACGGCGTCGCCATTGGCTACTTCTCGCAGTTCTCCGAACTCGACAGCGACACCACAATCCAGGCCGAACTCGTCGCTCTCTTCGGAGAGGTGCACGCACTCGAGGCGCAGATGGACGAGGTGAACCAAGGTTTCACGGCGGGTCCAGACGACGTAGAAATGATGCGGTTGGTCGACCGCCAGGCCGAATTGTTGGAAGCGCAGGAACGCGCCGGTACCTGGACCTACGAGAACGACATCGACACTGTCCTGACCAAGCTCGGGTTCTCCGACGAACATCGGGAGTTGCCGATTGGTCGGCTCTCCGGCGGCTGGAGAAACCGGGCGGCCCTTGCCAAGGTGATCCTGCAGCAACCCCAGGTCCTGCTCATGGACGAACCCACGAACTACCTCGACATCGCGGGGCTGCGCTGGTTGGAAAGCTGGTTCCAGAAGTTTGACGGGGCGCTGATCGTCATCTCCCACGACCGCCAGTTTCTGGAGGCGGTCTGCAACCGGATCGTCGAGGTCGAAAACCATCGGCTGTACGAATACGACGGGGGTTTCAACGACTACGTGCAGATGAAGCAACGACGGATCAAGAGCCTCGAGCGGGAGTTTGCGCACGAAGCCGAACTGCTCGCCTACGAGCAGGAGGCGATCTCAAACCGCAAAGAGCTGGCAAAGAACCCGAGCCCGGCGCTGCGGCGCCGCCTGGCGAAGATCAAGAAAAGCGGATCGCCCCGACCCGTCGACCAGATCGTGACAGACATCTACTCCGGCCTCCACGTGAAGGACAGGCTGTGCGAGGTGACCGGCCTGGGAATGGCATTCGACGGGCACAGCCTGTTTGAGAATCTCAGCTTCGATATCCACCGCGGCGACAGGATCGCCATCCTCGGCCCCAACGGCTGCGGCAAGACCACCCTGCTGGACGCCCTCGCCGGAGGTGAGCCCACCAGTGGGGAGGTCAAGTGGACCAGCGGCACCAGCCACGTGTCGTTCAACCGGATGGTCGATGCGCTCGACCTTGACGACACCGTGGGCCACGCCGTCTCCGCCATGCCCGACAGCCTGGCCTTTCATGCCACCAGGAAGTCGGTCGGTCGGTTTCTCAGCCTGTTCCAATTTTCCGAGATGGACCGTGCCACCAAAATCAGGGATCTCTCCGGCGGCCAGGCAGCACGTGTGGCTCTCGCTCAATGCCTGCTCTCGGGAGCGGCCGCCATCATCCTGGACGAGCCCACCAATCACCTCGACCTGCAAAGCACCCAGGTGATGGAGCGTGCGTTGGCCCACTTCCCCGGCGCCGTGCTGGTCGTGAGCCACGACCGCTTCTTCATCGACAAGGTCGCCAACCGGGTCCTCCGCTTTGATGGCGAGGGCGGTGCCGGGGAGCTACAAGCGGGAGTGTGACCCGGTCACGGATGACCGCCAGGTGTGCCCAACGGTATGGGTCTTACTACCGACCTGACGCTGAGGCTGACTCCCGGCGCTCAGAGGGTGATGACGAGAACGCCGATCAGCGCCGCTACCAGAATCACGCCGATGATCACAGCCGTGACACCCGAACCGAAATCCTGCCGCTTGCGCGTCTCGTGCTCCCAACGCTCGTTGGCCGGTGACCCGACCTTGGGCAGGTGTTTGGGCTTTTTGTGACCCTTACGCGGCTTGCTGGTGCTGCTTCCCATTGCGGCACCTTATCTTGACCCGCCCACTCGCTCAGGAGCCTCTTCAGAGCTGCAGCGAGCGAGGTGGCACCTCAACCGACCAGAACATCCGTAGCCTGCCGACCTGATGCTTCTGCTGATTCTGACGCTCTGTTCGGCAGGAGCATTCTTCTATTACGGGTACGAAGCCCTGGTGGCAGACCGCGTCCGCCAGGAGTTCGAGCGCTACGGCGTGCCGCAATACCGAGTGCTTGTTGGCTCGCTACAGGTGATGGGAGCCTTGGGTGCGTTGGTCGGCCTGGTCAACGACACAATCGGAGCCCTGGCAACCGGCGGACTGATGTTGATGATGCTGATCGGCGTGGCCGTCCGCCTGCGCATTCACGACGCGCCTCGGGAGATGGCGCAGGCGGCATTCTTCGCTGCACTCAACGGAGTACTTCTGTACCTCCACCTGACCTAACAGCAACCGTGACCCGAGGTGCCGGGGCCCCGGCTCTTAGGCCTCGCTGTCGTCCCCGTTGAGGGCCGTAGCCAGGACGGCGCCGGTGAGCACCGAGATGGCGGGGATCGAGCGCTTCAGTGGATCCTTGACCTTGAGGTGCATGCCGATGGCGCCAAGCATCAGCGTGGCCAGCCCAACGGAGGCCGGCCGTGCGAACTTCGGCTTGACGAGCCCGACCAGCATCATGGTTGCAAGGCTGACCTTGGTGGCCCCGACGGCGTACATGACCGGCTCCGGAAGCCCGTACTCCTCGAACTCCTCGCGCATGTTGGTTGCGTTACCGCCCCGGTAGCCGGTGTCCTTGTTGAACCGGTTGAACCAGACGTTGAGAATCCAGATTGCCGATCCGGCCTGACCGATCTTACCGATGATCTTCATAGGTTTCCTTCTGTTGAGGTTCCAGTGGGTCTGCAGGGCACAGCCGCTCCCGGATGTGCCGGGAGTCAGCGTACGACTTCAGCTTTGCAATCCCCACCAAAGAGACCTACAGGTCGCCCGCGTCAAGCGCCGCCAGCACCTCGACCGCACGCTCGCGGACCGCCGGAAGGTTGTTGAGACGTCGCATGCCGGCGACTTGCCGGGCCATGCGGTGGTTGCCGGCGAAGACCTCTTCGTGACGGGCGAGAAAGTCCCAGTACACGGTGGTGAACGGGCACGCATCGTCGCCGACCCGCTTCTTCGGGTCGTACCGGCAGCCCTTGCAGGAGTCGCTCATCTTGTTGATGTACGCCCCGCCGGAGGCGTACGGCTTGGTCGCCATCCGTCCTCCGTCGGCGTGGAGCGCCAGGCCGACGACGTTGGGAATCATCACCCACTCGGCGCCGTCGACGAAGCTTGCCCACATCCAGTTGGTCATGGCCTGAGGTTCGACACCGGCGGTCAGCGCCAGGTTGCCCAGCACCATCAGCCGCTCGATGTGGTGCGCGTAGCCGTGACGTTCGACGTGGCCGACCGCGCTGGCGACGCAGGCCATTCCGGTCGACGACGCACCGGTGAACGCAGGCGGGACGGTCCGGTCGGCATCGAGGCCGTTGTTGTCTCGAAACGCCGGCATCCACAGCCAGAACAACCCCCACACATACTCCCGCCAGCCGATGACCTGACGGAGGAACCCCTCGACAGAGTTGAGCGGCGCCGTGCCCGCCCGATGGGCGGCGACGACAGCGTCAACGATCTCCGCCGGGTGGAGTATTCCGAGGTTCATCGATGACGAGAGCGCAGAATGGGCCATCTTCCACTCGCCGGCGAGCATGGCGTCCTCGTGGGCACCGAACCGTTCCAGTCCGGTGGCGACGAACTCATCGAGCCGGATGAGGGCCTGGTGGCGGTTGACCGGCCACGTCCCGTCGGGTGGCGAACCCCAGAGATCGTCGTTCAGGTCGGCGATGACGGCCCGGTCGATGTCGTCGAGTTCGAAGCGGGTGAGTTGCGGCCATGTCCGGCCGTCCCTGGGCGGCGGTTCGCGGTTGTCGTGATCGAAGTTCCAGCGACCGCCGACCGGCTCGCCGTCCGGTTCGATCAGCACGTCGAGGCGGTAGCGCTGCCATCGGTAGAAGTCCTCCATCTTGAAGTTGCTTCTGTCACCAACCCAGGCGGCAAAGTCGTCGTAGTGGCAGAGGAACTGGCCATTGGGGACGAGTTCGACATCGGCACCGCTCAGCATGGCTCGGCCGTCCCAGCTCATCGGCTCCATGGCGATGACCGTGCTCACATCGTGCTCGGCGCGGTGGGCGTGCAGCCCGGCTGCGAGGGTTGGGGCCCGACGGTGGTCCACCTCGAAGCCCTCGGCCCGCAGCTCTGCTGCGAAGTGGGCCATGGCCGACAGCACCAGGTGCAGCCGCTGGCGATGCCAACGCTTCGAGCTGATCTTGGCTTCGCTCGTCACCAGCAGCACGCGACAGTCGCCCGGCTTGCGGTCGGCCAGCGCACCGACGCGACGATTGAGCTGGTCGCCGAGTACCCAGACGGTGTCGAGCTGCGTCATAGCGCGATCTGAGCAGGCGAGGGGAGCGGTTGGCGAAACAGCCCGGCCGGCACCGGGGCGCCGCAGCGCACCAGGCGAGGTGCCAGGAGGGCGACGCGCCAAGCGACCACCCCAGCGCAACCGTCGCGCGTCGGTTGCGACACGATCGGGATGGTTGGCGATCCGGGCGGCGAGTTCCGCGGCGGTGTGGGAAGGGGGTCGGCGCCGAGCACCCGCCACGACACTGAATCCGGACCCAAAATGCCGGGATCCCCGGGGTGGTCGAGCGTGTTTTTCAGGGGAGTGGGGCCGTGTGCGAACAGCCCCGTCAGCGCCGCCACAACGGGGTCCCGCACGCTGCGGAGGCTGAGGCTCAACGCTTCTCAACGATCTTTGCCAGACGACGCATACCGGACGCAAAGCCGAGGGCGCTCGCCTTGTTGACGATCGGGGCCAGAAGCTTGGGTAGGTAGGGGACGGTGACCCGCTCGAACCACTCGACGCTGGAGCCGTCCCCGTCGGGCGCTACGACAAAGCCGGCTCGACCCTGGAGGACCGGTCCAAGCTTCTCCACCTCGCAGGAACCCCGTGAAGTCGCTTCGTCCCAGTCGATGGCCGAGATCTTCATCCGGTCGACCAGGGTGAGCTTCCAGTAGCCCGTGTACCCGGTGAAAGTGGCGCCCTCGACCTGGTAGTCCTCGGAGTCGACCTCCATGCGTGTGGCGGGAATCCAGTTGGCGTGGTTCGGCCAATCGATCATCTCATCCCAGACCGCTCGGGGGGGTGTAGCGAACCGGTGGGTGACGGTGAAGTCGATCAAGGCCATGCAGCAAGGTACTCACACCCCGATAACGTCCGTCGCCAAGGGAGGACCAATGCCCGGGAGTTCAGAGAAGCTTGAGGACCCCATGGCGGGTCGTTCGGTGCTCGTGGCCCGGGGCAACCGGTGGTCGGGGTTATCCCCATGCGTGCGACGCTGCGATCCAGGCGGCGATCGAGCACGCCGGAAAACTCGATGTGGTGGTGAACGCCGGCGCCGTTGGTTGCCCATCTCGAACTGGTCCACGCTCGGCATCGGGCAGACAACGTGCTGGGCCTCGTGCTGTTTGCGCTCGCCGAACAGGCGCGCGTAGGGGTCGGGCCGGAACGTCGGTTGCCGAACTGGCCGACGCACCGTTGGCCGCGCTTCTGGCCTGATCCCACGCGCCGGGGGACCCGCTGCCCCTCGGCGTACTAGACCGCCAGGAACGACCCTCTGGGCGTGGCCACACTCTCGGCGCGGGAGCGCACCACCGCAAGAAGGCGGTCGATCGCCCGTAGGGTGTGAAGGGTGCGCACCGAGGAGAAGACATCGGAGGCGTGCTGCGTGTTCGACCGGACCAGGGTGTCGTTCGTGCCATGAGCGATGAAAAGCGGCGGCGCCTCCGGTGCGACCCAGCTCATGGGGCTCGGACAGTTGCGACTTGAATATCACGCGGGACAGCAGGACCTCCATGTCGGATTGACCCGTACATTGGCAGCCTGGACGCGGGTGTCGGTGTCCTCGAATCCAGGTTGGAACCCGGCGATGCCCGGGGTGAGCGCTGCGAGCGCGGCGAGGTGGCCGCCAGCCGAACCACCGGTGACGACCACGAAGTCTGGATCGCCGCCGTGCTTGCCAATGTGCTCCTTCACCCAGGCGATGGCCCGCTTCACGTCGACGATCTGGGCCGGCCAGGTGTCCCGGGGGCGAGCCGGCAGCTCAACGCAACACACACACCCACCCCCGCTCGGCCAGGTGCCCCATCAGGGGAGCACCCTGTTGCTCCTTGCTTCCCGACATCCACGTTCCGCCGTGCACCTGGATGAGCACGGGCGCGCGGCCCGCCCATGGCAGGTCGGACCGCCGCCAGATATCGAGGTTCCGTCGACCGAACGGCCCGTGGGGAACGTCGCAGGTGGTGGCGTAACGCCGACGCAGCGGCGGCAGCGGGTTGGTGACCAGCCCAACTCTTCCCGCTCGTGAACGGTGGGCCCCCGCAGCGACGAAACCGCGGTAGCAGGCTGGGTGACGATGTGAAACCTCGACCGGTGCGCGATCCTGTTGATCACGCCGTTTCCGCTCACAGGGATCCACCTTGCCCGACCACACAACCCGCCGTTGAAGCAGACGCAGCGACCGGAGCCGCGTCGCGTCGCACTCGGGCAGCGTGCCTTGACGCTCTGGGCGCGCCTGGCGATCGGCGGGTTCTATCGCAACGTTCGCGTGGCCGGGGACCCGGAAACGCTGCGGGATCGACCGGCCGTGATCGCGATCAACCATTCGAACGCGCTCGGCGACATTGCCGTGATGATCGACGTGTTGCCCCAGTTTCCGCGCTTCCTGGCGGCCTCAACCTGGTGGCGCCACGCACCAGTGCGGCTGCTGTTCAGGCTGGGTCGTGTCCTTCCCGTCGACCGCCGAGGTGACAGGCAAACCGGCGACGGGAACGGCCACACGTTCGCCGACTGTCACGACGCACTTGCGGCTGGAGACCACATCGCGATCTTCCCCGAGGGCAAGCTCAACTCCGGATCGGCGCTGTTGCCATTCCGCACCGGCGCAGCGCGAATCGCGCTGAGCGCCGCAGCCAACGTTGGTATCCCGGGGGTGGCCATCGTCCCGGTCGCCATCGCCTACGAGGACCGAGGGCGACTGGGGTCGGACGTCGTGGTCCGGTTCGGTGAGCCGATCGCCATGGACGGCTGGGTGGCTCAGGCCGGCGCCAACCCGGTCGACACCGCCCACGAGGTGACCCAACTTCTTCGCGAGCGGCTCGCTGCTGCCTACCAACTGGGGATCGCCGGGATCGAGGCGACAGATGCCGGGACGGTTGATCGCAACCACCGGATGGCGCAACTTGCAGTGCTCGCCCCGGCTGCAGCCGTCGGAGTGGTGGTCAACGCCACGGCGATCGCGCCGATCATGCTCGGTGCCCGACTCGTGGGTGACGAAGGCTGGCAGGCGACGGCGAAGGGCGTCGGCGCGACCGTGCTGGTTCCGGTCACCTGGATGGTGGGCGGCCGCCTCCTCGCCAAGCGTTACGGAGCGGCCCGTGCAGCGGTGCTGATTGCCGCTGGAGTCGGAAGCGGATGGGTGTCCATCGCCTGGCTGGGTCTGCTACGGGAACTGGATGAGCAACCCGCGGTTGGATGACCGGGTCGACAAGCGGTTCGGGAACCATGGTGGAGAGGGGGGTTCTTACATGAACGACAACGACTGGCTCGTGCTCGCCGCCCATCGGGGCGAAGACCGACCGGGCCAGGACCAGTTCGTCCTGTCGGCGTGGCCGGCGGCCAACTGCCTCCGAGAACTCCGGGGCGACAACCACTGGGTGCTGTGCGCCGCCAAGCACCTCGATGACGTCGAGGTCGGACTGCTCCACTCGGTCATGATCGACCTCGACACGCTCGTCGCCCGCATCGACGCCACCGCCGGCCCCCGATGGATGCCGGCCGTTCGTAGTGCCGGCGGGTAGCCGCAGCCAAATGGCTACTGGATGGTGATGTCGTCCACCATTCCAAGGTGGTAGTGCGGATTCTCTCCTTGGAGGGGACCCTGGGCCTTTGCCACGTCCTCGGGGGTGGTGCCCTTCGGGAACGTGCACAAGATGATGTAGCGGCCTGGCTCGGAGAGCGTGCCGTCGCCCACGACGGGACCTGGGGTGTCGGTGGTGCCCGGCATCGCGATGGTCACCAGGGCCGGCTCTCCCGCAAGGACGGTCTCCATGTCCGCGTCCGAGAGCGCACCGATCTCCTCGGCAGAGCGGGTTTCGCTCTCTGGCACGTGAACGGCAACGAGTTCGTGTGGCTCGCCGCTCTTGTCAGTGGTGAGGGAAATCTTTGAGCCTGCGGGCGCCGTTTCGGGTAGGCCCGTGAACTTGTAGTCGGATCCGGTGACCTTGATCGTCTGAGGCTTGGTGCTCGCGGCTGTCGTCGAGGTGGTAGCCGCCGGTTTGGCGGTGGTGGCGGTGGCCGTCACGCCATCGTCCGATGAACCGCACGCGGCGGGCACCACCGCGAGCGACACCGCCAAACCCACCGCAGCCACACGTGTCTTGCGGTTTCCGCCCATTGGACTCAACCCCTCCTGCCAATTGGCATGCACCTACTGTTTTGTGATAGCAGACCGCGTGTCAAGGCTTCTGCGGCGCTCGGCACGGCATCGAAGTTGTCGAGTGCCTTGAGGCCTTGACATACAACGAGGAGCTGCTGGATTTGGGGAACTCGAAGGTCGCGCCTACCGCCGGAACGCTACGGAGGCCGAGAGGTAGCGGTGGGGTCGGCCTCGGACTCGCCCCGATTCAGGAAAGCGCCCGCGACTGCGCCGTCTTCGAGCGGTCGGGCCCACATCTCCATGTCGTCCTCATTTCGCACACGCCGGGCTTGCCTGCCAAGGGGGTCCTGGTCGATGGCGATCACCTCGTCGTTGGTGACGATGGTGCCCAGCATCAGCGGATCGGCCAGCATCGCCCACATGGTGAAGTGGGCTCGGTTCTCGTCGTGGGTGCGGGGCCCGTTGCCCAGCTGGAGCATGTCCGGGTCGTTCCAGGCGCCCGGCCGGGCGTATGGATGCAGATCGACCTGTTGGTCAACGACTATGGCGATGGATCACCATGACGGTTCGATGTCTCCGGTGGTACACCACATGTGGGCGATGCCTGGAGCCCACTTCCACGGTTCGGTCTCGCCATATTCGGAGATGCTGTAGAGCATCGGGCGGTCGAGCGCATCGAGTTCGTCGCGCATCATCTGGAACGCGGTGAGCCGGTCCAGGCCATCGGTCTCGTCCTCCCGACACCAGTCGTACTTCAGGTAGTCGACGCCCCATTCGTCGAGCTGTGCGACGTCGCTGCGTTCGTGGCCGTAGCTGCCCAGCTCGACGCCGGGATAGTCGTCCCAGAACATCGCGCAGGTCTCGCTGCCGGGCGCGAGATACAACCCAAAGTCCAGCCCAAGGTCGTGCACGTAGTCCGCCAGGGCCTTGATGCCGGACGGAAAGCGGGTGGGATATCCGGCGTCGCGCATGCCCCGCTCGGCCATCGCGTTGGCCGCGTCCTTCACGACGTCCTCGGTCAGGTCATTGCAGCGCACCTGATTCCAGCTGTTCCAGCCCACTCGAGCGCCGTTCCTGGCGTGAGCGACAGCACCATCCGGCTGGTGCTCACCGTGCTCAGGAGGAGCGACAAGGTCGCCAACCTCGGCGACGGCCGCGGCCCCGAATGGCGCCGGACGCAGCGGCCTTCTCCACGGTCGGACTGAGGACGAGCCGCGCCGCCGACCTCAGATCGAGGCCGCTATCCGGGAGAACCATCTCCGGACTCGTGAGCGAGCGGGCGGCGTCGACGTCGATGCTGATAGGTGGCTTCGCCAAGATAGGTCAGGGCGATGAGGCCGCCCAGCAGGATCAGATCGGCGGGCCGGTCGGCGGCGATGTGCGCGATCAGGGCGACGAGCGCGCCCAGGCACATGATGGCGCCGCACACCGAGATGTACCTGTGGCTTTCGGTTCGGTCGGCAAGACGGACGTTGGCCACGTTCACAGCGGCGAAGATGATCAGGAACCCGGCCGAGGCCAGCGAGGAGATCGCTGCGAGGGGAACGAAGTTGGCGATCGCGAGCGAGGCGGCAGCGGTCAGGAACAGGCCCACAAGCGGCTTACCTGCGATCTTGCGTTCGAGCCGGGTGGGAAGCTCGCCGTCGAGGGCGATGTCGACGCTGAGTCGGGAGGTTCCATACAGGGTGGCGTTGATCGCAGATGCGGTCGATAGCAGTGCGGCAACGACGATCAGGTTGAACCCGATGCCGCCCCAGACTTGTTGCGCCGCTTCCGCCAGCGCGAAGTCGGCGGCGCTCACGATCTCGCTTGGGCTGAGCAGCCCGACGGTGACGACCGCAACCAACATGTACAGCACGATCGTGAACAGGACCGATGTGTAGAGGGCCCTGGGGATCTCGCGTTTTGGGTTTCTGATGTCTCCGGCGGCGTTGGCGATGAGTTCGAAGCCTTCGTAGGCGACAAAGATCAGCATTCCGCCGGCGATCAGCGAGCCGGCGCTCTCCCACTCCGCCGGAGCGGACGCGCCGAGGTCGGCCTGGGTGAGTGCAAAGGCGACGAAGAGGACGAGGATTGCGATCTTGGCAGCGACGATGTAATCCTCGGCCGCTGCGATCAGCTTGGCGCTGAAGACGTTGAGCGCCGTGATGACCAGGATCACCGCGGAGATGAGTACGTGCAGGCTCAGGGTCTCGGCCGAGTCGGGCAGCAGGGTGGAGCCGTAGGAGCCGAACGCATAGGCGTACAGGGCCGTCGTGATCACATACGACAGCCACAACAACACGTTGAGCGTTCCGGGGATGCTGCCCGAGCCGAACGCAGCGTCGAGGAAGGTCACCGTTCCCCCATCGGATGGCATCGCAATCGACAGCCGGGCATAGGAGTACGTCGTCACCAGTGCGACCAAGCCGGCGACCAGGAACGCCAGGAAGGTGCCACCGCCTCCGACGCCGACGGCAAGCCCCAGCACGGCGAAGATCCCGCCGCCGACCATCCCGCCGACGCCGATCGAAACTGCGGCGAGGTACCCGATGGTGCCATCTGAGTTGGCGGTTCCTCGCCGTGCGGTCATGTCGACCCTTTCTACTGCGGATGATTCCCGACGCCGTGCGGTTGGGCCAAGATGGGCGGAAGAACCGGAGGGCTTGGATGAACGCGTGGAAGGTGACGACGGGTGAGTTCACGCTGCTCGACATCGACTGGGTGGCTCGGGGCATCAGACCCGCAGGCGTGCAGTGAGAGGCGCTCGCAGCGGCGTGCCGTTCTTCAGCTCGGGTCGCCTCGCCCCGAGGGAGCGCAACGCTACCGATGTCGTCACGTTGGCGGGCACGGTCGTGTCGATCCTGCTCCTGTCGTTGGTGGCCGTTCCCCAGTCGGGATTCGAAAAGGCGGTCATCGGGCTGATCGAGGCTGTCCCGTCGTGGCTCGACATCCTCTGGTGGCTCGGCATCATCACCTTGGTGCTGTGGATCCTGACGGTGCTGGTGACAACGCTGCTCCGTCGAAGGTCCGATGTGGCGCTCGACGCCGGACTGAGCTGCGTCGCAGCGCTCGGGTTGGGCGCTGTGGTCGGCCAACGCATCAACGGATCCTGGCCGAGCCTCGCCCAGATCGTGGCGGGCGGCACGAACGGCACTGTTCCGCTGGTGATGCTGGCCATCGGCTCGGCGTTCGCCGCCGCAGTGGCACCCCATGTGGCCCGCCCGTTCCGGCGTTTCGGCCAGTGGACGGTCGCCACTGCCGGCGTGTCGGTCGTGATGCTCGAGGCGACGACGCCCATCGGCACCTTGATCAGCCTGCTTCTCGGCACCGCCGCTGCGGCGTTGGTCCACGTCGCGCTCGGCACGACAACGGGCCGACCGACCACGGTCGAGGTCACCAGCGCGCTCGCCGACCTGGGGGTGACGGCGAGCAACATCGAACTTGCGCCTCGACAGTCGGGGGGAGTCGTCGCTTTGGACGCCCTCGACGAGCACGGCGATGCCCTGCGGGTGAAGGTGTACGGGCGCGACGCACGCGACGCCCAGCTGTTGGCCCGGGCCTGGCGAGGCCTGTGGTACCGGGGGAGCACTGGAACCCCGGCGGGCCGCCTGCAGCAGGTCGAGCACGAGGCGTTCGTGACGTTGTTCGCCTCGGCCCGAGGTCTGCTCGTGCCCGAAGTGGTCGTCGCCGGGAGCGACGCTCGTCAGGACTCGGTCATCGTCGTGCGCGACGTCAGCAGCGCACTCGTCGATCGGTCCACCGACGAGCTGCCAGATGCCGCCGCCCTCGCCGGCATCTGGGGTGTCGTCCGTGGCATGCACCGGCTCGGCCTGACCCATGGGGAGCTCTCGCCCGAGGTCTTCGGGGTCGTCGCCGGTCGGGTCTCGCTGCGGGAGATGAGCCGCGTGGCCCTCGCCGACAGCGACGACCAGCAACAGAAGGACCTGGCGCAGGCGCTGGTGTCGACCGCGCTGCTCGTCGGAAACGACCGTGCGGTCAGCGTCGCCGGCGACGAGCTTGGCCCCGACGGCGTTGCGGCCATGTTGCCGTACCTTCAGCAGGCGGCGCTCGGGACGGCGCTGCGTCATCGGGTCAAGTCCGAGGCATTCGATCTCGCTGCGCTGCGCTCTGCGATTGCTGCGGCGGTGGAAGTGGACGTCCCCAAGGTCGCCGAGCTTCGCCGCGTGAGGCCGCAGTCGCTGATGACGATGGCCCTGATCGTGTTCGTGGCGTACGCACTGATCTCCGCGTTTGGCAACGTGGACGTGTCGCAACTGGTCGACGAGATCAGCGGCGCTTCGATCGGTTGGCTCGTCGCTGCGTTGATCGCCGCGCAACTGCCCTTCCTCGCCCAGGCCGTGGCCACGCGGGGCGCCTGCCCGCAGGCCGTTCCGCTTGGACCGCTCGCCCTGCTCCAGTCGGGGATCGGGTTCGTGGCGCTCGCCGTCCCCTCCACCGCCGGACGGATTGCACTTGACATCCGGTTCTTCCAGCGTCAGGGGCTGCAGGCAACCACTGCGGTGTCGATCTCTGCGATCGACGGTTTCAGCGGGTTTCTGGTGCAGGTTTCGGTGCTCGTGTTGACCCTCGCGGTGGGCGTGGGGGACGTCGAGCTGCAGTTCAAGCGTTCCGGGAGCGACGGCTCGGGCGGCGGCTCGAACCTGGGGATCGCACTTGGGGTTCTGGCGGCCGTGGTCGTCGTGGCGGCGATCGCAGCGATGGCGCTGCCGAAGATCCGCGCCCGGGTCGTCGAGCGCGTGCGCCCGATACTCGGACAGGTAGCCGACACCGTCCGCTCGCTCCGGTCCCCGAAGAAGCTCCTCCAGCTCTTTGGCGGCAACCTTGCCACCCAGCTCCTCTTCGCCGTCGCCCTGGGCCTGTGCCTGCGGGCGTTCGGGGGCAGCCTGAACCTGGCCACGCTGCTCACCGTCTACGTGGCCTCCGCGCTGTTCGGCGGAATGATGCCCGTGCCGGGCGGGGTCGGCGTGATGGAGGCTGCGTTAACCGCCGGCCTGGTCGCCGCCGGCATCGGCTCGACCACCAGCGCCGCAACTGCGCTGGTATTCCGACTGGTCACGTTCTACCTACCACCGCTCTGGGGCTGGCTATCGCTGCGCTGGCTCCGCCACCACGACTACCTCTAGCCAGAAAGCGACCTCACCGTGAGCGACCCGACGCCATCAACACTGTCTCGCCGGACGCGACGCAGGCTCATCATCCTGGGTCTTCTGCGTGCGTGCTCATCCACCGTCGTGTTGCTCGCGCTGTACTTCGTCGTGCCGCTCGACCGCTCCGACGCCATCCCAATCGGGGCCTCGCTTGCACTCGCGCTCGTCGTGCTGCTCGGCGTGGCCGTGTGGCAGATGAAGGCGACCATCCGCTCCTCCCATCCGCCGATCCGTGCAGTCGAGGCGCTCGGCGTCACCGTGCCGCTGTTCCTGTTGCTGTTCGCGACGAGCTACTTCCTGATGGCGCAGTCCAACCCAGCCAACTTCAGCGCCGGGCTGACCCGGATCGATGCCCTCTACTTCACGATTACCGCGTTCAGCTCCACGGGCTTCGGTGACATCACGGCGACGAGCCAGTCGGCGCGACTGCTCGTCTCGGTCCAGATGATCCTCGACCTGCTCGTCCTCGGTCTCGGCGTCAAGGCGTTCGTCGGAGCGGTCCAACTCGGTCGCCAGCACCACTCGAGTTCGACAGACACGCCCACAGACACCTAGCGACAGAACCTCAGCTGATTTCGGAGGTGGCTTCCTTGACCGCCGATGATTGCCGGCGGGAAGAGGATGCCGATGACGGCTCCCGCTGCGGCGCCGCCCCATCCGCCGTGGCGAGTGGCCATCTCGTCCTTGGTGACGACGGCGGCGTCAGAGGTGCCGACGATGCCGTCCGTGTGGAGGTCCTTGCCCACGGCGTAGTCGGCTCGGGCGGCCGTTTCGCTCCCGTACGTGCCGATGCAGAGGAACGTTCCGTCTGCTGTGGCCATGTGATCCCCCTCCTGTCCCGTGAGTCTTGAACGGCTCATGTCAATCAGCTCGATGCTGCGCCGGAGCGACAACGTACTGCGGTGAAGCGCCGCCGCCAGGCGCCGGGCGCGGCAGGGATGCCCGTACTCCTGATGAGGGCGTTCCCTGGTCGGTTCACCCGATCTGGTTGAGGCGGAACCCGGCGCCCTGCTCCAACATGGATCCGTCCTCAACTCTTGAGGGCGGGAGGCGGCTCGGATCTGTGCGATTAACACGTTGGACCATGACGGGACGCGAACTGTCGTGATCCGACTTCCCGGTGGGCTCGATCCGTTCGCCCCCGCCAGGCGGTTACAGGAATGGCTGGGCAATGCCGAGGGCCGGGTGCACCGTCGGACTTCGGTGACGGCGGACCATGCTCACATCGAGGTTCGGGGCATCGATAGTCCCGACCGTTCAGACATGGCGGACAGGCTCAAGGCGGACCTGGAACGGTTGGAGGGGGTGAACTGGGCTGAGATCGATGCGGTCGTCGGCCGGGCTGTGGTGCTGTTCGATCCCGAGTCGATCGAGGTGGACGATCTCATCTCGGTGGTGGAGGACGTCGAGGACGCCCACGGCGCGGCGGAGGAGCGGTTCCCCCACGACAGGCCAGACCACCCGTCCGACCAAGAGCCGATCAAGCGAAACATGGTCGCCCTGGTGGCCGACGCCGCCGGGCTCGGCGTCGCCTCGATCAGCCAGGCCCTCAGGTTCATGCCCATCCCGGCGGAGATCCCCGGCGTGGTGTCGCTGATCGACAGCCAGCCGCGGATTCGTCGGATCATCGAGGACCGGCTGGGGCGCCCGGCGGCCGACATGACGGTGGCCGCGACCGCCGCCCTCGCTCAGGCCCTGGGGCAGGGGCCGATCGGCCTTGGCGTGGACATGGCCTACCGCGCGTCGCTCATCTCGGAGCAGCGATCCCGACAGGCCACCTGGGAACGCCGCGAGCGTGAGCTCGTGCAGGGCCCACACAGCGTTCGGCACCGCGCAACGGTGTTGCCACCCCGTGAGACGCCGCTGCCCAAGGGCCCGATCGAACAGTACGCAGACGCCGCATCCGTTGCCTCCCTCGGCGCTGTCGGGCTCACCCTCGGCCTCACGCGGGATCCCCGGCGCGCTGCTGACCTCATCCTGACCGGGGTGCCCAAGGCCGCCACCCTCGGCCGCGAGGCGTTCGCCGCCCAGCTCGGCGTGGCCCTGTCCAAGAGCGACGTCGTGGTGATGGACCCCGCCGTGCTGCGACGCTTGGACCGGGTCGATGCCATGGTCCTCGACGCCCGGCTGCTCGGCACTGAGCGCTGGTCGATCGATCGGATCGACCAGGTCGATGAGGACATGGATGCCACCAGCTGCGCTGCCCGCGTGCGCTCGCTGTTGGATCCGACGCAACCGGACGCGAGGCGCCGACGGGGTTCGTGGGTGCTGGCACCCTGGGAGTCCGACCCGCGTGCCCCGAGGGGTTCGGTGACCCGCGCCCGTCGTCTCGCTCGCGGGGGTCGCCGGGCGTTGGGGCTGTGGCGGAGTGACCATCTGGTTGCCTTGGTGGCGGTCGCAGAGGAGCCCGTCGCCTTGGCGTGCGAGCTGGTGACCGAAGCGCGGGCCTCGGGCTTGGACGTGTCGCTCGCCGGTGGAAATGACGCGCTCGCCGCCCGACTCGGTGATCTGGTCCGGACCCCTGCGACCAAGGTGGCGGGGGAGATCCGAGCCGCTCAGACGGACGGCCACGTGGTGATGTTCGTCAGCGGACGGGCGCACGCAGGGCTCCGAGCCGCCGACGTCGGCATCGGCGTTGAGACTCCGGGGAGCAAGGCACCTTTCGGCGCACACCTGCTCATCAAGGAGGGCCTCGGCCAAGGCTGGATGCTGCTCGCTGCAGTTCGACGTGCGCGTAGCGTCAGCCGGCGCAGCGCGCTGATCGCGCTGGCCGGCGCCAGCACGGGTGGTTCGTGGGCACTCCTCGGGTCGGGGCGCACCGCCGCGCAGCGGACCATGCTCGCCGTGAACTCCAGCGCGCTGCTGAGCATGGCCAACGGAGCGGTTGCCGGTGCGGGCATCGGGGCCGTTGCACCGCCACCGGTGCCGTCGACACAGCCGTGGCACGAGCTCGACGGCGCCGGGGTACTTCGGCTGGTCGAGTCGAGCATCGACGGCCTCGAGGATGAGGATCGCGCAGCGCGCCAGCGCGCCGAGACCGCTCGTGTGGAGCGCGCCCCAGTCGGGATGGCCAAGGCGGCACTCGACGAGCTGGCAAACCCGTTGACCCCGTTGCTGGGCGTGGGTGCGGCGCTGTCGGCCGCCGTCGGTTCCATGGTGGACGCCGGGCTTGTCCTCGGCGTGGTTGGCGTCAACACAGCAGTCGGCGCGGCCCAACGGGTGCAGACCGAACACGCGCTGCTGCGCTTGGAACGTAACGGACAGTCGGGCGCCCGCGTGCTGGTGCGCGGGGAGGTGGTGGACGTGCCGGCCGACAGCGTCGTCGTCGGCGACGTCATCCTGCTGGAGGCCGGCGACGCCGTGCCCGGCGACTGTCGGCTGCTCGACGCCACAGCGCTCGAGATGGACGAGTCGGCGCTGACCGGGGAATCGCTGCCGGTGCAGAAGTCCTGCGACCCGACACCCGGTGCGGCGGTGGCAGAGCGCACCTCCATGCTCTACGACGGCACCGTCGTTGCGGTGGGCGATGCCACCGCGGTGGTCGTCGGGGTGGGATCGCACACCGAGGCCGGTCGGAGTGCTGCCGCTGCGGGCGAGGCCCCACCGTCAGGCGTCGAGCAGCGGCTCGGACGCTTGACCCGACTCACCGTACCGGCGACCCTCGCTGCGGGTGCCACGGTGACCGGACTCGGGTTCCTGTACAGGCGCCCAATTCGTCAGTCGATCGGTACCGGCGTCAGCTTGATGGTCGCCGCAGTGCCCGAAGGCCTCCCGGCCCTGGCCACCCTGGCGCAGGTGGCATCCGCACGGCGTCTCGCCGATCGCAACGCACTCGTGCGCAACCCCCGCGCCATCGAGGCGTTGGGCCGAGTGGACCAGATCTGGTTCGACAAGACCGGCACCTTGACCGAAGGGACGATCTCGGTCGCCCACTTGTCCGACGGGTTCGACGAGGAACCCGTCGGAGCGGCCGGTGACTCGCTTCTGGCCGTGCTCGCCGCTGCCCGCCGGGCCACCCCACCGACCAACGGGGATGCTCAGCTGCCCCACGCCACCGATCGTGCCGTTGTCGCAGCGGCCCGAACGGCTGGGCTCGACGACGGGGACACGAGCTGGGAACGTCTCGACGACCTTCCCTTCGAGTCGGCTCGCGGCCTCCACGCCACCATCGGCCGAGAAGGCCGTCGCCGAACGGTTGCGGTGAAGGGGGCCCCGGAGGTGGTGCTGCCCATGTGCGGTGCGTGGCGCCGTGACGGCAGAGAGTCCCCGATGGACGCCGAGGCACACCGGGTGCTGGAGGATCGAATCGAGTCGATGGGGCGCCGCGGGCTTCGGGTGCTTGCAGTTGCGACCGCCGACACACCGTCTCGCACCCGGCTCACCGATCCCGCCGATCTGCCGTCGCTCACGCTGCAGGGTTTTGTGGGCCTGTTGGACGTTGTTCGCCCCAGCGCAGCGGTCGCCGCCGGAACCCTCACCGAGGCCGGTATCCGTGTTGGGATGATCACCGGCGACCACCCGACCACCGCCCAAGCGATCGCCGTCGAACTGGGCATCCTCAACGGCGGCCGCGTCGTCACCGGGGTCGAGCTCGATTCCCTCGACGACGGCGAACTCGACGCGCTCATCGACGACGTCACCGTCTTCGCCAGAGCCACCCCGCTGCAAAAGGTTCGCATCGTCGCCGCATCCCAGCGGGCGGGACGATCGGTTGCGATGACCGGCGACGGGGCAAACGACGCCGCTGCAATCCGGCTCGCCGACGCCGGCATCGCCCTCGGCGGGCGGGGGACCGACGCTGCCCGGGCCAACGCCGATGTGATCGTCGTCGACGACCGAATCGAGACGATCGTCGACGCCGTCGTCGAGGGCCGAGCCATGTGGGAATCGGTCCGTGGTGCGGTCGCGATCCTCGTCGGCGGCAACCTCGGAGAGATCGGCTTCACCCTCGCCGGTACCGCCGTCGGCGGTGTCGCACCGCTTAACGCACGACAGTTGCTGCTGGTCAACCTGCTCACCGACATGGCCCCGGCGCTCGCCATCGCCCTCCGAGAGCCCCGCGACCGCTCGCCCGAGACGCTCCTGCACGCTGGGCCGGATGCCTCCCTCGGTGGCGCGCTCACCCGCGACATCGCAGTTCGTGCCGGCGCCACCGCTGCCGGTGCCACCGGCGCATGGGCCGTCGCCAGCCTCACCGGGACGCCGACCCGCGCCCGAACGGTCGGCCTCGCCGCCCTCGTCGGCACCCAACTTGGACAGACCGTCGTCGCCGGCGGGACGAGCCCATTGGTGCTGGGAGCTACGGTCATCAGCGTGGGTGCCCTCGTGACCGCCATCCAGACGCCAGGCATCAGCCAGTTCTTCGGTTGCCGCCCGCTTGGCCCCGTCGGCTGGACCACAGCGGTGTACGCATCACTCCTCGCCACCGGCGGATCGGTGGCGGTTCCGTGGGCTGCAGGCCGGGCGGGTGATGCCATCGTGGTCGCCCACAACAGCGCTCAACGACGGCTGCAGTCGGGGCCTGGCGAGGGCGTCGTGGCCACTCAAACGATTCCAGCGCGCACGTGAAGCGCCCCGAACCTGTAAGAGTCCCGGGGCGCTGGTCGGCGATCGGCACGTCTCCAGCTCCCGAAGCTCCCGAGTCCGCTGTCTCCCGTCGTCGGCAGGGCCTCGCGAGCGTTGCGGAGCACGATGTCCCTGGCGACAGCGTCCAGCTCGAGTTGGCACCCGGCGGGAACTAGGGAAAGCCTTGATCGATGTCGGCAACGAGGTGCCGCCGGCTCCGGCCGAGCATCTGCCGGTAGCGAAGATCGAAGCGGAACTCCTTGCGCTGCTGACCGACAAAGTCGAGCACGTCCTTGCCGACGGTCCGGCGCAACCCGCGACCGAGCTGTTGCAGAAAGATCGCGGCGCTCTCGGCCGGCCATGAAGTTGGCGTGGTCGATGCTGACGCACAACCCGAGCACTCGCATCTGCGTTGCGTCGCCGACCGTGTCGCGGACCGGAGCGCCTTCGGCCCGATTGAGGACCGCTCCGTCGACACGATGGGGGTGCTCTCATGACCAACACCTTCCTCCCGATCCTCCTCGCCAAAGCTGCCCTCGGCGCGCTCACCCAGGGAGGGGTCATCGTAAACATCCCAGGCGTGATCGCGGAACAGAACCTTCCCGGCATGGCCGCCGCACACCGAGACCGGATTGGCGGACCGTCCCATCGAAGGTCGGACGCCCAAGATGTCGAAAGGGCTGGATCCGGTGGACGTCGCAAGCGATGATCTGCGATGCCATCGACGGCGACACCACCGACCTTCCCAGCACAACGTTCGCCTGATTGGCAGCACAACGAAGTCGCTGTGCTGAAGTCTACAAGGTTGACATCAGATTCGTGGGGTCCATACTGGACGATGCAGTTCACCCAATGTGAACACGGAACACCAAGAATGCTGGAAAGGCGAATCCAATGGCTGACCCAATCATCAAAATTGGCTCCAAAGGCCCTGCCGTCAAGAATGCGCAAAAGGCTCTCAATAACCGCGGCGCATGGTTGACAGTTGACGGGATCTTCGGATCATTGACACGTAACGCCGTCATCGACTATCAAACGTACCGATCCTCTGGCCAGTACTGGGCGCTCTCCTATCCATTAAAGGTTGACGGAATCGTTGGACCAGCAACCTGGTCGAGGCTGACTCCGCCGGTGATCAAGAAAAAGTCCACAGGAAACGCAGTACGGCTCCTTCAGGAAATCTTGAAGGACTTCGCCTACCCACCCTTTGATCCCGGCGTGGTCGACGGTAAATTCGGTCCGCAAACCGAAAGCGCTGTCAAGGAGTTCCAGGACTGGTGGCCCCTAACCGTCGATGGAATTGTCGGTCAAGAGACGTGGGCCGCCCTCTGGAGCTGACCGGGCCTCTAGGTGGGTAGTGTTTCCTGTACTGAAGAGGCAGGCGACAATCCGACAAGACGAAGCAGCGTCAACGATGACGCTGAACCAGTTGTCTGATCTGACCCGCAGCGTCTTGGCTGAGACCGACGACGAACTGTTCGGGGTTGGACCAAACTTGCCGCTTGGCAGCTTCCGTTCGGTAGCACCGAGGATCTTCAGCGCTCCCGACCTGCGCACGATGCTGATCTGGATGGATTAAGCGACCTGGGTGCTCACCCCAGCGCCTCTCATCGAGGCCGTGCTCGATGGCGACACGCCCAGGCTAACAGTCGACGTCCACCGGCTGGACGATCCCGGGCACCTCGTGGTCGACGCGTTGATCGCCTTCACCACGGCCCGATCGGGTGGGCGATCGGGCCGTCGCGTGCCCCTCGTATTCCTGGAAATGCCTTACGAGGGACATGAACGGGATGACCGTCCTCGCCGAGGACGAAGACATGCGGCCCGAGGGCGACTGACCATGGGCGGCATCATCAACTGGGATCGTGATGCCGACGGCATCGTCACCCTGACCATCGACGATCCTGGTGCCGGTCCCAACGGCGCGTTGCTCGCTGCCAGGTTCACATCCGCGGTGCCGCCGGCATGCTCGCCCTCACCGATGCAACGAAACGATCCGTCCGGTGTCGGGCGATACGGCGCCGGCATGGACCTCGGCCCAGGTTGCCGCTGCGGCATGCGCTCCAGTGGTGCGCTGGACGTGGAGCCAGTCGCCTGAGCCTTCAACAAACGCGCCGAGCGCAACGATCGAACGTTCTTGAAGCTCCAAGGCGTCGGTGCCACCCTCGGCGAGTTGGCTCATCGCCGTTGGAGCAAAGAACACCTCGGGGGTGGGGCCATGCTCGGGTCGAGCCGGTGGGGTGTCGTGGTGGGTACGCCCGACGATCATGGAATGGGCCAACAAATCGCCCAGCCTGGCATGCAGTGCGCCGATGGCGGGACCGTCGCCCGCCATGTCCACCGACACCGCCGAACCGGTGGCAATCGATCCGATGTCGTCATAGCTGACGACGTCGCTGTATCGACCCAGCCCACGCACGAAGTCGACGTTGCCCGGCGAGGTCACGCCGATCAAGGCATCAAGGCCCCGCTGGGCGGCACAGTCCGCAAATGCAATGGCGGTCTTCGAAGATGCCGACATGACAATGGCCCGCCGAGCCCCGAACCAGTTGTTGGAGTCGAAGAATGCATCGATGAGGAACCCGGTCATGAAGAGGCCTCGGAGGAGGGCGTGTCGGTCCTCAAGGTCGCCTCGGCGTGCGGCGTCGTCGAAGGCCGTGGGTCCCGACGGATCGGTGCGGCTGTCCACAAACGTGCGATACACCGACGCATGGGCGGCGCGGTGTGCGCCGTCGTCGCGAAGACCTTGCCCGGTGGGATGGACGGCCAGGTCGACGGATCCCACCATGGGGAACCAGCCGTAGTAGCGCCCACCGACCTCGACGTCCGGATGTGCCGAGGCCACCACGTCGGCCCAGCCCATCGCTGGAACCCGGCCCCAGGCGTCGTCGCCGGTGGGGTAGAAGTCCCAATAGCCGAACACGTCGCCCATCTCGGCGTAGGTCACCGTGTTGGCGGTGATGGCCAGGCGGTCCACCCGCATCCGCACCGTTCCGTCGCCAAGTTCGTCCTCATCACAAAGCTGGTCGACCTGCATGCGGGTCAAGGACGTGTCGCGCCGGTTGACCTCCAGCGCATCGGTACTGAATGTCATATGTGGTCCTTCGTGTGAGTTGCTGTTGCGTTGCGTCGGTAGAAGTGCTTACCAGCCCGAGGTGCCTGGCTCGCCCTTGAACGGGCCGACCACATCATCGGTGATCCAGCCGCCGTAAAAGCCTCCGGCCTGAGGGCGTACCGGCTCGTCGTTCACGGTGCAATCCACTCGTCCCGGGTAGAACGACACCCAACCGGCGTGGTCGCTGAACTCCGGATACGGGGTGGGGTAGCGCCAGGCGACCGGCTCGACGGTGCCCTCAACCGCCAGGTACTCGGCGGCCCCCTTCCACTCACAATGCGACGACCCGTTCGTCAGCACGAGGCGACCCGGCACCACCGCGTCGGGCGGCACATAGAAGGCCGGAGGATGAGACGTTTCGAGCACGCGAACCGAGGTTGTCGAGCGGGCAATCAACCGTTCGCCGTGGGTGACCTCGATGGACCGGCCATCGGGTACCACCGCCGGCGGACGCGGATAGTCCCAGACCGATTCCTGGTTGGGCCCGGGCTCGTCGGCAAACGGCGGCCGTTGGTTGCCGCGATGTTGCCAGTGGGCTCGCGCCTGCTGGAGCCAGGCGGGCGGTTCGGTGGACATGTGGGACAGGGTACCCACGTGTGCGCTCAGCCCGGCCGCTGCCCACCTGGGTAATGGCCACCTATTAGGTTGATGTCATGAAAAGTTTCCATGCCCTCCTCGCCGCCATCGTCATCGGGGTGCTGGGGGCCTCCGGATGCAGTTCAGACAACCCGGGTGCGGCCGCACCGACCTCCGCAACCGGCCCAACCACCACGACCGCCGCGGTTCGGTCCGAGGTGTACGCCGACCTCGTCGACCCGCCGGGAGCGGAGGGACGCAAGCTCTCCCTGGTGCGCTACACGATCGCACCAGGCGCCAAGCTGGTTCCACACGTGCACCCGGGCGTGCAGATGGCCCGAATCGAGTCCGGCACGCTCACCTACACGATCGAATCCGGCACGGCACTGGTGCGACGGGCCGGAAGCACCACCGACGAGCCCGAAACGGGCCCGACCACCATCACCCTTGAGGTGGGCGACGCCGTGATCGAACAGGACAACATGGTGCACTTCGGTGAGAATCGGTCGTCGAAGGAACTGGTCATCATCGCCGCGTTGCTGACCAAGGACGGTATGAAGCTCGCCGAACCGGTGACCACAACCTCGGCCCCCGACTGATCAACAGATCCACCCGGCGCGCCGCCGACCAACCTTGGTCGTTGCAGCCCACCGTGGCAGTCTGCTGCGGGTGCTGGATCATCCGGCACGGAAAGGACCGCCATGGCGGAGCCCGCTCAGCAGGTCGATCGTCCCCTTCCTGAACACACCGAGGTTGCTGTCATCGGCGCCGGGCTCGCCGGCCTGGCGGCGGCCCGTCGCCTCAACGACGCCGGCAGGGACGTCGTCGTGCTCGAGGCGACCGACGGCGTGGGCGGACGGGTGCGCAGCGACCTGGTCAAGGGCTACCGGCTCGATCGCGGGTTCCAGGTGCTCTTAACCGCCTACCCCGAACTGGGGAAGCAGTTTGATGTGAACGCGCTCGACCTGAGGCGCTTCGAGCCGGGGGCGCTGGTGTGGAACGGCACGAAGATGCACCTTGTGGGCGACCCGACGCGGCGACCTCGCACCCTCCTGAAGACCGGCCTCGCACCGGTTGGTTCGATCACCGACAAGGTTCGACTGCTGCGGCAACGGATCCGGCTTGGACGCACCTCGGCCCCGGCGCTCCTGCGTCAGGAGGACCTGTCGACGCTGGAAGCCCTGAAGAACGACGGCTTCAGCCAGGCCATGATCGACGGCTTCTTCCGGCCCTTCGTTGGTGGCATCCAACTCGATCCGGCGTTGGCGACCAGCAGGCGGATGTTCGACGTCGTGTTGAAGAGCCTGTTCGCCGGCGCCGCAGCCGTTCCCGCAGGCGGAATGCAGGCGATCCCCGACCAACTCGCGGGCCGGTTACCCAACGGGACCGTACGGCTGAACGCCCGGGTGGGGGCCGTGCGCCCAGGCGCTGCCCCTTATACACATCTGACGCTGCCGGCGCCACCCTGTGTAG
>ERZ1026810.351-NODE-351-length-29541-cov-13.063269_pt1 | contig 29541 bp, 32 predicted proteins | sample MGYA00520872_ERZ1026810 | MGnify/ENA primary metagenome ERZ1026810 (study PRJEB33270, sample SAMEA104284477) | anaerobic digester metagenome | biome: Anaerobic digester microbiome; feature: mesophilic sludge digester; material: Anaerobic digester biomass | place... | reverse complement strand
TTTGTCTCTGGAGGAATAATTATCGGAGGAAGAATTGGAATAGACGGCGATTCCAATGTTTCAATATCAGTAGAAACTGTGATTACAGCATAGCCATCTTCAGTTGAATAGACTCCTTTCAGATAGGCGTCATACGCATCAGGCGTTTCAATCATATAAGTAGCCCATCTTCCAGTGCTGATTCCATACAAGAATACTATGATTTGCTGAAATTTTCCTGGAGCATCTACTTTCTCACCAATCACTGCAATGGCGTTTCGGTTCTGAATATATTCTACATACACACGACCGGTAAGCCATTTGAAAGAAGGAAACGCTGTTCCCTCGGCACTCAATTGAGAATAGTTGTTTTCTTTCATTGCTTCACCAATTGGAACTACTTTGTTTCCATCTACAAGATAGAGATTGCCGTTGAAGTAGACAAAAATACCAGTTTCAGTAGCAACCACATGACTACGCTGAAGAGCACCACAAGACTTACTCGTATATTCAATAGCAAGAGTATCGGCATTGATGATAGAATACTCTTCCTTCCCGAAGGCATATATTCTTCCATTGTAAGGAATGAGAACATTCGGAACAAATCCAAGAACACAGTATTCTTCTTGATAGTTAAATATAGATGGTTGATAAGGTAAACTACGAAGCACAAGATTATCGGTATTGACATTAACCTTTGGATCAAGAGGAAAATAGACATTTCCTGCGTAGATTATACCATTGTACACACATTGGCAGTTTCTTCTTACGCTTACATTATTTACCGTCTCCGAGTATCCAGCGTCAATATTGAAAGAAGCATAGCGTGTTCCATTATCATGTATAGTTGCTTTATAGAGACCAGTATCTGAATCAAAAGTAAAATTATCATAATTAAGTTCTTTTTCACCAACTAAGCGATATAACTCCTGTTCAACGCCATTCAGCATTTCTACGGCATATAAACGAACTGCTGTAATTCGGCGAGAAACTAAGTGCAACATTGCAATATTTATATTCAAATCTGCTTCAATATTCCAAGTTCCAGTTCCGGGAACAGTATGATCCCAAACGACGTCTGAAAGTGGAGAAATACTAATTCCATCGTAGACAAAAGCTATGCGGTAACGAACGCTAGTTCCATGTTCAAATCCAGTTCCTATCGTATCACGAAAAGTTAGAATATCTTCTTGAAAATGTAATTCACCAACATAAGACAAATCCACATTTGGTGGATCAAGTTCTTCAACATTGTAGAGCACTATATTATTAGCAAAAGCAAAAGCTATTGTTTCATGAATAAGATCAAAGACTTTGTATTTCTCTGTTGTTTGTCCTTCTTCAATAGACGTTCCTTCTTTGGTGATCTCACCAACCAATAATGGAACATAGAACAAAGCAGAATTAGTAGCATTAGAATATTGCACATCTGCTGGACTGAAGTATACTAAATTGTTTTTAGATGGTGTAAGAATTGATTTACTCTCGTTGGCAAGAAGTGAATAATGAGTACGCTGCTCTTTGTGGCTTCCAGGAAAAGAAGATAAATCCGAAGCGAAAACAGCAAATCTCGCACTTCCGTCAGATTCAACTTCAGGATTATTAAAGAACTTTGTGAGATGAAAATATCTTCGGTAGTGAGTTGATCCAAGAAGAATATCAAAGAATTCGTAATCCCAGACATTCACAGGTTCTTGCCCATTCCAACAATAATAAATATCTTGTGCTCTTACATCTGAATTAAAATATACATCTTCTTCTCCCTCATATAACGTATTAGGTGTAAGTGGCATAGCCCATATTATATTCGAATTTACATAGCTTTGGCTATAAGAATCAAAAGTACTTATGTGTTGAAAGTATGCCATACCACATCCATAATGTGGTCTACTGTAATGTCTTATATCCTGAGACAGCGATTCAAATTCACAACCCAAATGCGAATTTAGCCACGTTTTTGCATTGCAGGCAATTTCATAACCAACTATATTGTTTACATAATCTAATATAGTTAATGAGCCAATTAGATGAGCATTACTATGTAAATCACCATTGTCTACGTAAGCGAATCCACAATATCCTGGAGAGTATATTTTAGTTACTTGCGAAATACCTGTAATATAATCTACATATTCATCATCGTTACTTACATCACGCAAATATAGTTCTTTTAATTTCAAATACAAGTCCAAGAACCCACACTCTGTATCTATCGAACTATTTGCTCCGTTAGTATTCGAGACCGGCTCACTATTAGCAAATGCTTCATAAGGAATTCTCAAATAGCCAGCTTCTTCACCATTTGGACGATATTCATATCCATTTTCATTCCATCCTAATTCATAACCAGAACTTGTTATGAAATGTTGAGTTTCTACCCAATAACAATAACAGCCAATATTCCTATACGGCATAAATGGAAGCTTGCTTCGATTCAAAGTATTTTCGGCACAAGATACTACTTTTGAGTCGTCCGCTGGTTGATTATAAACGAATAAGTTTTTGCTGAAGGAGAAGAGCATGTCTTCTTCCGTTGCAAGAGAATTGAGATAAACATTGTCTCCCATGTTATATGCCAAGAATACATAGTCTTTTGAAACTGCTATAGAATCTAATTTACTTCCTACTGGATTGTTTGTTTCCATCACTTTTACATGAGCAAGAATAACATTGCTTCCTGCGCTAATTGACAATAGTTCTTCTGGATAAACACCGTTTTCTTGAAATACCGAACTCAGATTAAGTTTTGATATAAATAAGGAGCTTCCCTTATAATAGGCAAAATATATATGCACAGGATACCATATATTCCCTATCTCTACTTTATCGTAACTCCACGCCAAGGGCAACGATGGAGCAAGAGGAAAAGAGCTATATGTTATATTCTCTTGTATATCATATAAATACAAATTACCAAAACCGTACTGAGCATAGAGAATATATCTTTCGTTGATTGGAACAGCAAACTGAATATTTTCCTGAGTTGAATAACCATACTTGGAAGAAATCACATCTTCTTCGAAAATTATATCATTTCTATCAACTCCGATAAGGTCTCCTTTGGAATATCCATACCGCAGGTACTTCGCATGCCCACTGTCTTGAATAATGCTCATCTGGCGTCCAATAACGTCCATACAGGGACGATCTCCAGTTGGAGGACTAATGGTACCAACCCGAACTCCATCTACGTATACGTGCCCATTTATATCTTCAGAAACGGCAATATCTTTTCCTTCAACGAATAAGTTTTTCTGCTGTATGTATGCGGTTCCAACTGCTTTGTCTTTGTTCTCCGGTACTGCCGTATTCAGTGAACCATCGACTCTTGCATTCCAAAAAGACACAGCTCCGCCAGGAGCATCTGGTATCGCCGGAGCTGCGCCATTGAACGAGTTGAAAGGGACTATTTCTTTTGGCATTAGAATATTCTCTTTGGATTAAGTATTTCTCTTCGTTGTTTTTCAGCTGGTTCATCAACTACGCTTGTAAGTGGAAGTGGGAATCTGTTCTTCGTGAAGTTAATCGTTCCAGTATCGATTACTATACATTGGAAAGAAGCTGCTCCTTTGTCTTCGCCATTCGGATATTCCAGAGTATTGAATCCATAGATAACTACTTCAAACTCAGCAGATACTATATCGCTATTTTCACTTTCTGCAATATGCTGCATTCTCCAAAAAGGAAGCGAAACAATGAAAATTCCATTTCCTATATTTCTACAGTAAGTTGGACTATAGAGTAGAAAATATTGCATACTTATATCAAACACTTGGTCAATGCTTCCTTTGGAAAATACGATAAAATCTCTTTCTAGTTCATTTGCAAGAACACAGTGAAGTAAGACGGCTACATTGAAATCGGTTAAGTCGACTCCAGCCATCTCAGCATCGGTAATCTCATAGACATAGTTTCCAGTAGATGAGACGAATTCATTGAGGGTGCGTGCCATTATTCTGGCTCCTCTTCAAGAACTACATCAACCACAATTGTAGTGTCATCTGTTTCAGTTGCTTTGTAGTCTCCTACCCAACTACGTCCACCACTTTGAAGTGTTTCTGGATTGTAATTGACATCTAGGTTATAGATTGTTATGGATTGATATCCAGGAACAGGCTTCTTAAATTTTGCATTTGCTACACCCCCCATGGGATTAGTAAGATATGCCATTCCTGTTGGAGCAATGTGCGCATCAACAATGTTCCCAACATAAACAATGGGAGAAATTATTATATCTACCGAAGGGTCAACATCATTTAACGATATATCGAAACTCGCTGTAATATAATCACCAGGATATACAACATTCGGAGCAGGTCTTAAACATAGATAATTAGAGTAACCACCACGACTGGCGATTCCTCCAACATTACTAGTAGCATTATTGTAATCATCTATTTCGTCCTGAGTTGGTGAATATAATTTCGTAAGGTTTTCTCTATTCTTAGAACAAATTACCGGATTTATATCTATCGTACTCCAACAATTAAGACCTGTGCCATACGACCATCGCCAGTTTATGCTTTCTGAACTATGTATTCTACCTTTATGTATATATACTTTACACCACATTCCAGTATAGGCATCTTTATATGAAAGTTCATAACCTAATTTTAGATTTTGAAAAATATCATTCAAAATTTCACTCGAAAAGCTTGTCTGAGGTATTGCTTTTCCTACCGGTCTTCCATCTATAAATACTATATTAAATTGAAACGGTGCAATATAAATTACATTAAATGTATTACCAAGAAACACTTCATCCCATGAAGTAGGAAGAAATGGAGTTTCCATATCACTAATATATGGTAGATTCGTAAATAGCTGATATTGTAAATCTCTTGCAATATACAGTGTTCTCATATCAACACTTTGCGTTCCACCTGGCTCTATAAACTCAAGTTTTAATTGATTTATAACCGGTATCTCATAATTTGCGCAATAGTGATAGAAATAATTACTTAGGGGTTCTATGTTCGTCAAATCCATAACATGAGAAGAACCAACTGTAATCTCTCTTTCTATCTCTCTAGTATAATCGTTGATATATGCATTCATTGTTACTGTGTCTGGCATTATTTGTCTCCTTGTATTTTCTCAATCAGGATTTCTATCCTGCTTCTGTTTGTATAGATTACCTGCTTCAGTAATCCGTTTATGTAGATTAAGAATCTTTGGAACGCTTCGTAGATTACGGTAAGCGCCCGAATACCTATTTTTTTAAGAAGCGAGTAAGTTTGCTTGTGCAGTATGCCGATACTATATCTACGTGTTAGATTGAAACTCTTCTTCCAACTTATACTTCTGGGCTGTATACCAAAGACCTTCAACTTACTCGCTTGCTTGCACATTGTTATCTTTTTCTGGAAAGAAACAGAAATATCTCTAAACCTTTTTCCCATCTCTTTCTTCTCTTGGTGTCCAAGGTTCAGTGGTACACGAAGACCAACAGATGTAGGAATCGCAGTTGCAATCTGAACTTCAGAATGCTTCGGCAATTCTTCTTTCTGCTGAACATGGAAAATCGGAATCGCAAACTTATTGTGTGCGAAGATAAGTGTCTTTCCGAGTGGTTCTCTTCTCAACATCAGAAGTATACCTGTGTAATTGTCGCAGGAGAATTCCCGCTATTATATTTCGTTTTAACTGCCTGAAAAGCACCAGAGAACTTATTCGCATATAATTCAACAGTTCCAGGCTCCATAGGAAAGATTCCAGCCAACTCTGTAATCATCAAATAGAGTGCACATAGCTGAACTTCGGTATCTTCTACTCCAGGAATCATTTCATTCCATTCTTCAATAATATTCGGATTACTTTCAATATCATCATCAGTTGGAAACGACAATTTTGTAGCTTTACTTATGCGTACCCAATATTCTATTTCCAATTTATGATTTCCTATGGTCGCATCCGTGATAAGTTCTTTATTGGAATCGTATATCAGTAGTTTTCTGTGTCTCACTTCCCAGAAAATATCGTCTCCTGAAGCATCTTTCACACTGTCTATCTTGACTGCATTCTGTTCCAGAAGGTTCTTATATAGACTTACACTGGTTGGTCTAAGTACAGGAGTCAATAGTCTTACTTCTCTGGAAATCTTCTCAAAAGCGATATTATAAAATTGCACAAAAGCTTTTGCCGTAAGCTCCGGTACAATCAACTGAGCGAGTGCAAGTAATTCACCGTTTGTCATTGTACTCCTCCTGGTGCTTGTGAAAGAACACCAAACCAGTCATAGTATTCCTGTCTCAAGTTTCTTATCCGTTGAAGAATATTCACAACATTCTCCATCGTTACCCGAAGCTTATCCGAAGCAGTAGCTTGTTCGCTTATAATTGTTTGAATTTTCTGCAGCTCTGCTGAAGCGAGTTCCACATCGTCTTTGTTGAGTCGCTTCTCCACATTTGAATAATCATAAGGTATCTTATCTGTAATCATCTTATTCACGAGGAGGGAAACATAGGCATTAAATACTTTATTGAGCTCAAATATAGAACAATACAGTGCCAATGGATACTTATAGCGGTCATGCCAAATAAGTTTCCCACCACCTTCAATCCCATATTTCACAATCTCTGCACAATAGCGTTCTGTATCTTCAGCTCCTGCCGGGATTGGTGGATATGCGAATAAGTTTTTGCCTTCCAACCAATAGTAGCGCTTCCCATACGAACCATCATTCAGCAGCGAATATGGATTCATTATCTGTTCCGGATTATCTACTCGGATTGCCAATTTTGGAATCTTGCCTCTCACATAGTAGACCTTTATCTCTTCATTATCTGCCGGAACATACTGAAGCATAGTAGAAAAGCTGGAGACACCAGTAGCAGAGCTGGAGGAACGAGTGAGGATTACTGGCGTCTCCAATACCTTCAGTGCTTTCGGATTGACAATCCCAATACGATTGACTATATCTTCCATGCCAGACATAAGAACATTATCTTCTATGATAATATCCTTCGTTCCAAGAATGGAATTCACATAGTCCTGAATATCAATCCGATTCAGTATCATTATTCTTTCACCGCATATCGAATTACTGCATTTCCAGTTGCAGCAGGAGTAAGAGTGATTGCAATGCGATAGAAGGGCGCTTTGATATTTATTACATCAAGAGATATTCCACATCCAGTTTTTGCAGCGGAAATAGCTGGATTTGTTCCGGTTACCATATCCGACCAATGCGTCCCATCTACTGAAATCTGCAACTTTATCGTGTCTGCAGTTACTGTTATATTCTGGGTTGAAGAAATAATTGCAGCGGGAAGAACAACATTCCCCTGAAAACTGGCAAGCGCAGAAGAATATATCGTCTGAGCACTCGTACCAGTAAAGGCAAGTGTTTCTTCGTAAGTTTTCCATCCAGTGTAGGTGGTTGCTCCAGTTACATCTGACCAAGCCATCTTTCCTCCTTATGCATTCCACTTCAACACAGCATGTGTCTCAGGAAGCGTAATTTGCATTCCAGCTTCAGTTATAATCTGATCAATACGACCGTCAATATCTGGAGCCTGAACATTGGTTTGATAGAAGGTATCACGGCTGATACCATTTCCGACAAGTGGACGATATGCAACCTGACCCAAATCGATTACCAAACAGTAGTCTTCCCACTGTTCCCTCAGTAGAGGATGGGCAACGAAATTGAAGTCGCCAAAGACACAACTTACTCGAGTAAGGTTGAAACCAAATTGAGATTTGACATTTTGAATATCCAACTGAGCGGAACCACCAGCAAGAGTATTGCCCAAGAATGTTCCATTCCCCAGTTTGTTGAACCAAGAGATTAGTTTCCGAGAAGCCAAAACCAGTTTGCTTCCACTGTTTCCATTTTCCGGAGCGAACATATCTCTTGACCAGTCTACGAAGTTATTATATCCACTATTGGAATAACTGAATGTAGCAACATTACCATACAGAGATACAAAGGGAAGGATTCCCCAAGTATATCTTTTTACAGCGGCGTTTGTTTCTGCGTCTAATGCTCCAGTAGTTACATTTACGTTTCCCACTCCGAACAGGAAGGCATGTTCCATATCCATCTTATGCTCACGCAGTTTTTCATCCCAAATTCGCATGAATTCATTTTTCTTTCCCCGATATTCAGTAGCCATTGCAGAACCAGACATCATCGGGCAGGCAGTTTTGAATATTTGAGCATATCCTTCGGTCTGACTTAGAAAATCATACCAACTATCTGGGGCTCCAGAAGCTTCAGGATATGCTGTTCCCACAATCTGTCCACGAGCATTAACTGGAAAAACTACATTTCCTGAGTTAATGGCAGCTTTACTGGTTGCAGTAAGGATAAACAATGGAGTCATAGTAACTTTGGTAGATCCACTACCAGTTGTAGCCGAAGTAACTCTTCCGTAGAATGTTCCAGTATTAGAACCATTGGTAACATTTTCAATCGCCACTATCTGCCCTTGGACGAAAAATATTGGTGCTTGGGCTTCTGTGGTGGTCTTTCCACGAGAATCATACTTACAAGATACTTGCAGATCAGTAACACTGTTATAAGCTAATGTTGCTCCAGTAGAAACATAGAAGTTTCTCCGTTGCCACTGGTGACGTTGTTCCATCATTTTGAATACAGGGTCGGGAGTTGCAATCTTCCGAAGCCGTGTAAGATAAGAGAAGAAGGGAGATTCCTGCGGTCGCAGTTCTGCAATCTCTCCACTCAGATCGAAAGTCCGACGCAGATTGTCGAGACTTATATTCACAGGAGGAACAGTAGTTTGAGTATAAGTTCCGCCTTGTGAAGTTGTGTAAAAGTTAGTAGCCATTTTTCATTTCTCCTATTTTCAATATTGAGTATTCTTGTTGCTCAGTGCAATTGCTTGACGAATAAGTTCAAGTGTTGGGTCAGTTGCTCCTTCGGACTGAGCGTTATGCACTCCCATTGTGGGTGGTATGCTTTGCGCTCTCTGTCTTTGCAGAAAATCCGGAGAAGGAACATTTGCTCCATAGGGATTGTACTGAGCTCCTGGATTTGGAGGCGGAGAGTACATAGGTCTTGGAACGGTTGGAGCTGGAGTTGTTCCACTTTGCTGTTGCATCTGTGCCTTCTGCAACTGATACAGCTGAAAGAGATTATCAAGCGTCACAGACTTATCGTCCGACATTGTCTGAACAAAGTCTATGGCGGTGTTGTAATCTACTCCATAATTGTTCATAACCGTACTAATCACGCTATCCAAAGCTGTCTTCACTTCGTTGGCACTTCTCAATTGTCCAATTTTCGCTTCCTGTTCTCTTTGCAAGGCTTCCAGTCGTTCCTGCTGTTTTGCTTGGAGCCACTCATTTTTCAGTGCATTATACTGATTCATTCTGGTGTTGTAATCAATGAGTGCAGCCATATACTTTGCAGAATCCGAGTTTGGATCACTATATGCTTCCACCTGGCTGAAGTTAAATGGTCTTACAGGTGCAGGCGGTGGATCAGGAAATTCTTCGTCTTCTTCTTGTGTTTGGTTTTGGGTTTGCTGTGAAGCAGTATTAGCAAGTTGCTGCTGAATACTGTTCAGCTGTTGTTTCAATGCTTCATTCTCTTCCTGAAGCTTTTTGTACTGATTCTGGGCTTGATCAAACTGCGACTGCCAATATTGGTAACGAACCTGATCGTTATCCGAGGGCTGCGTAGCATTCTCGTCCTTTTTTTCGGGTGTTCCAAAGGAAGCCGAGTTTGTATCATCTTCCCAAGAGTCATCAATGGGTACTCCGAACATGTCATATTGTGGTTGTAGCATTATTCCTCCTTTTGGGAATTTCGACGAGTTTGTTCTTCCACCATCATTCTTTGTGTTTCCAGGGCAGCGGCATTGCCGGCATTTCTGAGCGTATCATTTAATCTTGCACTGTATAGTTCTTCCGCCTTCCTCTGTTCAAGTGCGGTTTCACGCAACTTCATTCGTTCAGTTGATACAGCTTGATCAAGACGTGAATGGAAAAGTTCTCGTTCTCGAGTTTGAAGGTCTCCTTCAAGCTCTTTGATTTTTTCTTGTGCTTGTTGTAGTGCTTGCTGAAGTTGTTCAATGGTGTCAATACGACTCAGAACTCCTTCAATATCAAATACATCTGTTTTCTTAAGTACTTCTACTCTGTCAATGATTTGGTCTCGATACATGTCTCTATAGAATTCTAACTGAGCATAACGATTGGCTGGAAGTGTAGAACCAGGAATAACCATTAGGTCATACTTTCCTACGCTTACATCGTTCATTACGCTTACCTGTTTTCCATAATCGTCATAGAGACGCTTATTGATAGCGAATTCAGAGAGAGAGTTGTTTGGCTGCAATATCCGAATCATCTTCTCCGCAATGTAGAATTCTTGAACGAAGCTAATAATAACTTTTCCCAGAAGAGTAAGTGCTTGTTCAATAACAGCTTGCTTTACTTTGATTCGTCTCTGCCCAAACTCATCGAGCATCATTATTCCACGATACGTATCTGGTGCCGCCTGAGGACTTCCCATCATGTTCTCAAACAGACCAAGTTCGTGGTCGATATCCTGTTTCGCCATGATCTCATTCTGATAGAGTTCATTGGGCATTGGTAGTGGAGCTACGGGAACGGGCTGACCTTCAGTGAAGTCAAGTTCGATTATTGCTCCGGGTTGAGCCCATTGTTCTTTTAGGGCTTCCACATCAGTTCCTCTTGGAACAAGTACTTTCACGTTTGTGGAAGTGGACGCATGCGCAACAATCAGAGACCGAATCTTGTTGATATATTTCTGCATATCTTTCACCAGCCTGACATCGGACAGAGGGTATGGTGAACCGGTATGCATATTCATCAACGGGATTATCGGATACTCTTCACAATTGAGCAAGCGTCGGTAAAGGGTCTTGTCTCCGGCAACGAAACCCATCTGAATCCGTTGCATAGGCACCTTTACCGCAGTAATCAATCCTTGCTCCGCAAGTTCCAGCATTGTGACTTGCTGAATTTGTGGAGGTTGAGGGGGTTGCATCCCCTGCTCCGCAATGGCTTGTGCATATTCTGGATTTTGCTGAGCAACTTGGATGAGTTGCTGATATTGGGCAAGAGCCTTTTCATACTCTGCCATAAGACGTTCTGCTGCCTGACGAGCAAGAACTTCTTCGGTAGTTATGTTTCCGTTAATAATCCAAACTGGGCGCTGGAGGTATTCTTCAAACTTCTCAGGGGTAAGAGTATACTCTGCCCTGCTCCAGCTTTCGAATACTCGAACCAATTCTACCCAGACCTTGGTATAACGCTCATAACCACGGATGTATTCACCATCGAAGAGATCCGGATTCTCAACTCCGGCAAATACGATAAGATTATCACCCTTATTCCCAGTGTTGATCATATCACTGCGAAAACTGTTTCCACTTGCCGTATCGATTGCTTCAGTGTAGGATGGGTACAAACGCTGAAGTTGCCCCTTGGTGTAAGTGCGGCTGATGATAATATCAGATGCATCACTACAGAATTCATCTTGAGAATTCGGGTCAATATATACTTGAAGAGGATCGATTGCTTTGAATTTCACTTCACCTCTTCCACCATCGGCATAAGGATCGATATACACAAGTAGAACGCCCATTCCCGTGACATAAAAATCATCTATTGCTTTGGAGAGTTGTCTGTCTCCTTGCGAAATATTCCAAATATACTGAATAAGTCCATTCATTGCTCCCGCTGTTTGATTGTCTGAATCTTCTGCAGCAGTTACTCGAAAAGTTGGATGATTGGAAGTAAGAATACCTTTTGCCAACTCTACTGCAGGATGAATACGATTGATAACAAGAGCCGCTTGAGAACGAGATTCAAGTATCTTAACATCCTCTTCAGACCATTGTTTTCCATAGCGAAACTCTCTGTCCTCGACTGCCTGATTTGCCCAAATAGTTCTATTTCCAGAACTGAACTTCGCAAACAGTTCCTGAGTTTCTTCGGCATATTCCGTATCTTTTGAGTTTAATACATTTTTCTTTTTCTTCACTTTGTTCTCCCAGATATTACATCTTCTTCAAATAGGTCTGTCGTTTCGCCTATGAAGCCAATTGCAGAGCTTCCAGGAAGGAGTTCTTCTTCTCCTGGAAACGCTTTCTCTATTATGAAGCGAATAAGTTCTGTGTTGTCTGTGGCAGAGATACCGTGTTCTTTCAACTCTTTCACCACAGCTCCCACTCTATTTGTCCAAACGATGCATCGGGCAATACCTTCGGCATCGATATCTTCTTCTTTCTTCTTCATACTACCATCCAACTCAACCGACCTCCATTCTTCGCAACATTCTGCTCCGAAACATTGCTATTTTTTCTTTTCGGAGGTCTGAAACCAAAGTTTGTCGCCATCCAAATACTGTCAAGTATATCGTCATGTTTTCCTCTGGGGAATGCCAAGAATTCCCTTTCTGCTTCTATATCGAGGGCTTGTCGAAAAATAAGTTTTCCCTGAGCCATTATCGGTACGAGACCAATCAATCGCTGAGACTTATTCGTCCGATGTGTGATTTTCTTTTCAATTCCAGGAATATAGATATTTTCCTTCAACATCATCTGTCTTACCGCCTGCCGACACGCTTCTTGATAGGATTGCGACTCAATATATACACCACGATGGTGCCACTTCTTGTAGAGGTCAATAATCATCTGTGGATGCTCTGCAGGATTACATTTTCTTCTTACCATATCTACAACAAATTGGTATCCATCGGCATCAATACCAATGGTGGTCATCACAGTATAGTCACTATGCCGAGAAAGAGCCGAAGCCAAGTCAATACCCATGAACAGATATACTAATCGTTTTTCTCCCAAATAGTCAATATACCATTCTCCGTTTACTTCTTCAATCTTTCCCTCATAGGTATGAATATATTCCGGTCGGAAAGGTGCATCTTCTGGAGCTTGGGGTTCATTCATATATTCTTGAAAGAATCCAGAAATATTGCCCATGTGTTCGAAACCTTGTCGGATTTCTTCGATCTTTTCCATCGGATACATTTCTTCCCAGATACTCTTCCCATCGTCATCAATAATCGATTTCCAGATTACTTTCCAATCCGGAGCATCCTTCACCCACTGAAGGAAACAATCTTCAGAAATAGTGGTACCAATTACGATTATTCTTCCATCCGGCTGAGAAAGAGAAGGAATCACAGCTTCCGTAATCCACTTTCGGTTGGAAGCACGAGATTCTGCAGTATTGGCATTCATTTCGGATTCGAAGTCATCAAGAACAATAATATTCGCACGAGTGTCATCTTTGATCAATCCCCGTACTTTCTGACCAGTACCAAGAGAAAGAACCCGAGCCCCATTGGCAAGAATAATATCATCTTCTCTCCAGCGTTCCGCAGTGTTGGAACCGAGGTCTCCGAAGTATTTCCGAATTTTCCTATTGTGATCCAAAGTATTCTTAATTCGGGTAAGAAAGTTAATTGACTGACTGCGGGACTCGGAGATAAGAACAACGAATAAGTCCTTGCCTGGGGACTTATGGAGGACTTCCCAAAGGATGTAGATAAACGAGGCAATCGTACTCTTCGCCATTCCTCTCGGCAGTGCAATCGCCAACTTCTTCGTTTCTCTATCCTGAAGGAGATCGTAGATTTCAAAGTGTACCTCCGGCATTGTCAAGGGTACCGACCTGGGAAGACAAGTGGTGGCAAAGATGGGAATAGAAATCCGCATCGCCATCTTCAATATCTCGAAGTCGGTTGCTTCGGGAAACTCTTTCTTCAATTCCTTCAGAATCAGAGAGAAATCAGGTATCATTTGTTCGCATTGAGAGCAAATACTGCTCGTCTTATAGTTCGGGTATCATAGCGAGACTTATTCGCCAAAACATGTCTGGCATAGGCAAGAACATCGTTATATCCAGCGGCATGTGCCTGCGCAGTGAAAGCACCTTCCGTTCCCTTCTCGGAAATGCTTTTTGCGGCTTTGGCAATCCAATTAGATTTCTTTGCCATTAGTATCCTTCCTTTCCGGTCAAATCCCAGAATGTTGCAAACACCGGGTTTCTCCCAGCAATTTTTTCATTTCGTAGATAATTGTACAGATTTTCCCATGCATCTCCAGTTTCTGGATCAAGCGGAGTACTACATCCTGGAGTAGCATAACTTAAATCTTTTGCAAGTGCAACCATTCGTCCAGTACCAGAATGAAGAGCGTGTGCAAGTTGCTGAAATGGTTTAAGATATTGCGCCGAAACACCTTGAACACTGAGATATGGATCATTTCTATCAAAGCTTCCTGGAACAACTAACTGGTATGATTGCTGATGTGCCTTGCTCCCGAATTTTTTTGTCCAATATTCTGCAGCTTCTGGATAAGTAGCCGGATTAAGCCAAGAATATTCTTTCCCGAAAAGTTGAAAAAAACCACTCTTTCCTGGTATTTCTGGATTTTTCTTGCCTCCGCTTCTTCGATCATAATTTTGAATTTGTTTTCCAGTGAGAGGAACATATTCTTTCACGTCTTCCAAATTTCTTGCCTTTCCTGCAGTTGCAGCCGGAATTACTTGAATCTGTTTTCCGTCTGGAGAATAATAAATTGTTCCGCTTTTTTGCTCTTCGAGAATGAGTGGATTTCCTTTTCCATATCTATTCCTTTTAATCATACTGAGAACATACTCTGTTATTTCCGGAGAAGCTCCAGCCTGTCGAAGTATTTGATAGTTCATGTTGTCAATATCCGTAGTATCTGCAGACCTTGATTCTTTCCTGATACGTCGTATTTCTTCTTCTGAATGTCCACTTGTTGGAGCGAAAAGAGTATCTGTGAAAGAAATTTCTCTTCCAGGCATAGTTGCAGATTTCTTAGCAGGAGAAGAGGAGAAAGAAAGACTTTTTCGCAAATTTCCCACAGCATTGCCTAACCAATCTCCAGTATTTTCTATAGCTTCTTCAATCCAGTTTCCTGCTTTTTCTGCCGCATATGCTCCTCCAGCAATACCGCCACCAACTATCTTGGCAATCGTATCCCACACATTTTCTGCTCCGCTTTCCACAACACTTGGAACCCTTTCTCTCGCCTCTCCGGTGATTTTCCCAATTTTTTCAAATACATTTTGTGAAAGCGAAGAAGCCTCTCTCTCTACTTTGTCAGCAACATCTTCAATCCAACTTCCAACATTTGCTGTTCCTCGGTCATAGGCTGCAATTATTTCTTTCTTCCTTTGAGAAAACGAAGTTCCGGTTCTTGTTTTTTTTCCTGGAAATTCTACATCCTTTTTTGGAGGAACATAAGGTTCTGGTTCCGGTTGCCACACTGGAATTACGGTTTCTGGGTGTCTCTGAAGATAATTTCTGCGATTTACAAGTTTATTGAACTCCTGAGCACCGGAATCATACGAATGTGCAGCTCCTTCATAAGTACCTCCACCGACTCTATACATTCGGTTAATTATCTCCTGAAGTTGCTCTTTGGTAGCATATTTCAAGAAATCTTTAGTTGGTCTGGGCATCTTTCTCCTCCTTTTGAGTAAGTTTAAGACGATCGGAGACTTTCTCCAGCTTCTTTAGGTCTTCCACTTCGGACTCCACTTCGAAAGTTCGAGTGTCAATTTGTCGATCTTTCTCCTTCATTCCATACATATCCACAAAGTTTTCTGCAGCCCGAAGCATATTGGCAGCATCTTTCTTCTCCAATGCAACTTCTCTTGCCTCCAGAAGCATTTGAACTACCGCTTCTTCGGTAACTCCACAGTTTTCTAGTATTTTTCTGACTTCTTCTCTTACCATTCTGGTACACTCCTCGCTTTTATAGAACTGTTTTATCTTTGTCGCTCGCTGACTTTTCGGAGAAACGCACAAAATTTTGACAATTTCTCCCACATCGAGACCATTTGCCGCCATTCTTACTACTGCTCCCCGTAAAAGTGCCCCAGGAGTGGACTTATAATTGATATAATCCTCGGTTTGAGAGCGATTTTCGGTAAGAACGAGCATTTTTGCTCGGTCATGATAGTACCGAGACCCACTATTGGGGAGATGAAACTCTCCAAAAGCGCTTCTGAGGACGATTCCGGAGCGAATGAAGGAAATGGAGTAGATGGGAACCACGATTCCGTCATCGGAAAGGACAAAAAAGGGCACTTTCTCTGCAGTTTCCTGGGAATAGTGGATATCCTTCCAGTAGGAATAGGAAATCCCACGCTTTTTCGCTTCTTCTTCGTCAAAAGCTTGCCAGGTAATAGTCTGACCACCGAAAAGGTGGCGGTGTGAGACACGTCGTTCCATAATCATGATTCATAAATTAAACGAATTCTGGAATTTGTCAAGAAAAATTTTTAGGAAAGGCGAATAAGTTCCTTGTGGATACGCTTCGGGAGATTCGGAAAGAAGTTGATCGGATTCTCAAAACATATTCCACACTTTGAGAAGATGAAATAACCCAGAGCATACCCAGGTCGAAGGCGGATCGCTTTTGCCAATGCGGTTGACCTGCGTTGGCATCGCTGGTTGAGCAATTGCTTCCGGATTCTGAAATCGCTGGAAAGGAGGTTACCATGGCTCAGGTAACGATACGGTGCTATACGTCTGCAGATCCTGCTGAAAAGCCTACTCTGAGAAGTAGAGACTTAAGTAAGCCTGTAGATGTAGAAGCGATGCATGCTTCCGGGTTCAAATACCTGGAAGTGTGGGTTAGCCCGGACACTGATCTCAGTCAATATGGCTGGGTTCAGGTCATCGAGACTCCTTCCGTGTATGGAAATGTCCTTTGGGCGTTTCCAGACCGGAGGGTTGTCGCTCCAGAAGCCGACTTCTAAGTAAGGCTTCGGAGTTGTCTCTTGGTGTCGGGGTTGGCTGGTATCGGCTGACCCCGACAATTCCCAGTTGTCGTTAACCTCTTAGAGAGTGGGTGCGTGGGAGGCGCACCTGCTCTTCTTTTTTTTAATCGTTCCGAAGAAGCAGTGGAATATGCCAAAAAACGAAAAATGAGATAGCTCTCGTGCACAATCGGAGTGGAAGCAGTATGAATACACTATTTCGATTCCATTTGCTCCAGAGGGGCTTATTCTTTCGTTTTTGGAAGATTTCTTTTATTGAAGCGAATAAGCCTGTTGCTCTCTCCGGAGAGAAGGATACTTTTTCGACTTCTTCGAAAAGAGATGTCATCCCCGAGAGAGAAGTATGTTTTTCGGAGATTTAAGGTATCTCCTGGGAACAATCGTACCCCGACTGGTATGAATACTCCACTTCGCTTTCAATTGCTCAGGAAGTGCCTCTTTTTTCGCTACAATTGAAAACAACGAAATGAAGCGGGCTTTTTAAGCTTAAGCTTAAAAAAGCTTCGTCTGGAAGAGTATTCCAGCAAAGAAAAGAAAAAAAAAGCATTTGTATTTAAAAAAAAAGAAAAGAAACGCTGGAGTCGTATGGAAGAGTATTCCAGCGAAGAAGTCTACTCTCTATGCTTTCCGACTGTTCGAAGAGAGTATTCTTCTTTCGGAGTAGAAGACTGGAGAAGTAGTCTATTCTCTGAGAGAAGTAGAGAGAGAGAAGGCTTATTCGTCTTCTTCTCGAATAGAGAAGTCTTCTTCTCTCTTTCTCTTTCTTTGGAGTATATATGTAATATATACTCTTTCTTTCTCTGTTCTCTCTACTTCTTCTCGCGGTAGACTAGATAGAGTATACTACTACGCTATAGAAGTAGTAACGAATAAGTCTCTGCTATAGATATAGAGCTACAGAGAAGAAGAAGTAGCTTGAGCATCGCTTCCCAATAGGCTTCCTCGTCTTTTCCTTCGCTTTGAAGTAAAATAGTCTACCGAAGCAGTAAATGTTTTTTCAATTTCTCCCCGAATTCTGAAATATTGTACCGTGGAGGTAAAAATGAAAGCAATCGATAATGTAAAAGACGTAATAGTTGAGAAATTGTTACGTCTTGTTCGTCAATTCGGTTCAGCTAGAGATCTAGTTGAAGCAATCGAACAGTTTGGATTGTTTAATGGTAAAGTTCAATATTATGAAGATGGTTGGAGTTATAGACCATTTGATATTGGCGAATATCCGCATACTGATGCAAGCGCACATGAGGGAATGTTCTTTCCTTATTTCGCTTGTTTTCTATTTAATCAAGCTTGGTTTTGTCAGCTTGGTTATGGTACGCACTGGCTTCAGCTTGGATTTGATATCCAAAATGGAGAATTAGTATACGTAAAAGCCGACGATATTGAGAGTCATCGGTGTTGGCAAAGTAACAGTTATGGTAATCGTGAGATTGCCATAAAGAAACTGTTACAATAGAATAATTTGGAGCCGCTCCCGGGGCGCCGTCGCATATTAGAAAGCCGGGAGACCTGGACAGTGCTTTTGCTGCGGCACTGTCTTTGTATTATATGCGCAGCGTTGTTAGAGCGGAGTAGGCTTTGCTTGCTTCGCTCCATTTTGTTTTAAATATTGGTAAAGCAAAGCAGTTTTGAAATGCTTTGCCAATTTCTCCCAGTATTTTGAAATAATCGTAGGAGGATACGATGAAAGAAGTAGAAAAGAGAGTAATCGACCAGCTTATGAGGCTGGAAGTTTTGTTCGATAAAGTAGCAATACTTTGTCGAGCAATTGGAAGATATGGTCTATTTAATGGACAAGTCGATTATGATGGAGAGTTTAAGTTCTTTCCGTTCAGAGAAAACGAAAGTTGTATAGACTTCGTTTATGATCCGGAAGCCTATGCACTTGAATTAAGTTGTGCGACTTATCCAGATGGAAATTGGTATTGTCTTTTAGTTTCAGAAGATGACCAGAATTCAGTAATGCTTGGTTTCAGCACTGAAACTGGTGATCTTATGGAGGTAGACCCAGATGATAATGAACATAGTTACATCTGGGATTCTAAAGATGTTAATAAGAGAAAAGCTCAGATTCGTAGTCTTGCAAGAGGCTACGATCTTTGATTTGTTCGGAATGGAGTGAGACGTTTTGTTTCGCTCCGTTCCGTTTTCGAAAAAGACAAGCAAAGCAGCTGTTTTGCCAATTTCTCCCCGAATTCTAAAATTTGTATCGTAAGCAGTTTTGTTTCCGCTTGCGAAATAGTTACGTGGAGGTAACGAAAATGTGTGCAACAATTAGATTGTACCGCACGACCAGCCGGAAAGAAGAACCGGTTATTCGTGTGTTCGATCCGTTGAGCGTTCCAATCAGCGAGGAACTGCTTAACGATCCGCAGCTCGGCAAATTCGCAAGAGCCGAGATTTGGATTGCCAAAGACATTGACATGACTCCATTTGGTTGGAGTCGTGCCAAGAAAGCTGACGGAAGTTTCGTCAGTGAATCCGTCCTTGGCACAGTGAAATGGGAGTTTCCCGCTTCACAGCCGTTGGAACCGTTCCCAAGCAAACCGGTTCCAGCTGCAGAAGTTCCGTTTGCTTGATTGTTTTGGAAGCGAAGAAGCCTGATGTCCGGAAAGACTATCGAAGTCACCGGATATGCTCATTCGCTTCCTTATGTTTATCCTCCGATTGGCGATTTTTTGCGAATACGTGCTGCTTTGTTTCATGAACCGTTTCAAAGCAGGTATTCGCTTCCTGGGCAGCGTCTCTTCAGCTGTATGCCAGGCTGCTAGATGAGAGCAGTAAAGGCTCATCGAGGGCTTACCAAAGTGCCCAATTTATTTTTTTTAATCTGAATTAAAAAAGCAAAGGAGAAACAATGAAAACAACGAAGAAAGAAGCGAAGAAGAAGATTGTTGAAAAACTTCATGCTTTATCTTCCAAGTTTCCAATTGCAGAAGATTTAATCGAAGCAATTGGAAAGTTCGGCTTGTTCAGCTGCGAGGCGTATAGGGATTGTTATGGAAGGTGGCATCTTTCTCCATATATCGCCTATATCGAAAACAAAAGGCGCCTATGGGATGAAGCAGAATCTTACTATATCGACGAAGGAAGACTATGTTTTGTATGCATTGGGATGTGGAAATGGTGGTATACTCGTCTGAGAAATGGAAGACATTTCGTACTGCTTCAATTCGATATCGAAGACGGAAGCCTGATTAAAATAGTTCCAGATAAGGAGATCGATAGCTTCTGGAAAGGAAAGACGACAAACGAAAAAAGAAAAGAGATAAGAAATCTTATAAAAGCGAAGGAGAAGAAATGCAAGACAAAAGAATAATACTTAAAGAAAAAGAATCTTATATCACTACAGATGAGAACGGATTGCTTATGATACAAAGAAGTGATGGAATTACACAATATCTTACAACGGAGCAAGCACAAATTATCTTAGCTGTTAGTGATATTTGTCCATCAATTATAAAGACACTAGATATCGATGAAAGAAAGCAGAAGGTATACGACTACACCGAGATGGACACAGACTTGCTCGAAGGATATTGTGAAATATGTTATGAGCTTGGCATAAACTATTTCACTGGTCTTGCAACAAGACTAAATGGAAAGCTTCCCATAAGAGTAGCTTATCATTACAAAGATAAAGAAGAAGGTAATGATATGATAGTTACTGAATTGGAATCCGAGAAAAAGCCCTATCTTTTGATAAATAGAGATATGGACACAGGAAAAATAACAATTGAAATAAAGGAGAAAGAATGAAAAGGTATTCAACAATCTATCTGAAGCCACTTACTTCAGAGCCACAGAACGATTCTCAGCCGTTTTTCTATGCAAGTGGAAATGGAACACTTGTCTATAGAGAAAACGAATCCGCTGCTCCCAAGAAAGTAACCACGAAAGAAGCAGAAGAGATAATAAAAGATTGTGGTTACATTCCGGTAAGCATTGATTGGAGTGTTCTCATTGGATTTGACAAAGAGAAACAAAAAGTTTTCGATCTCACAAGAAGATCACCTGAAGAGATTGAAGAAACCGTCGAATTATATGAACGTCTCGGTATTTCCGTAGTACCATGGATAGCTACCGAGTTTCCCAATATAACTAAATGGTTAGTCGAAGGAAAAGAAGAAGACTTTCGTTCTTTCCAAGGAAGAGATAGGGAAGACGAAGATTGTCTAGTAATTTTTTACAATGTCGAAGAAAAGTATGCAAAAGTAAAAGTGTTCACGAAGGAGAAACAGTGAAGAAGAATTATGTAATTGCCACTATTATCGGCGTTACACTTCTTATTCCGTCAATATATTTCTATTTCCGAGAAGATACGCTTCCAAGTTGCGAGCTTGGAAGTAGTATCTCTTCGGTGCATAAGTATATGAAGAAGAACGGAATGACTCTTATCGCCAAGAGAAGAAAGGAAGAAGAAACTTATTCGTCTCCAAAAGAAACCGTGAAAGTATATTACTATCAAAAGCGAGTAAGTGTTGTAGAGATACTGCCGAAGTATAGAGACAATAGAGAGAAGGAAGCGATGTTCCTGAATTCCTACTGGAATCTTATACGAGAATATGGACTTCCCAGTTTCGAATACGAATTCTCATCAATCTGGTTCGATGAAGAATTAAAAAAGTCAATTGTAATAAGCATAGAGCCAGTATTTTCAATTAAAAAAATAAGTTTGCAAGAACAAAGATAAGGAGGAAACAATGTTTAAGATACCAACAGCGAAAGACGCAGCGAATCAGGATAGGAATCGACAGGTAATATTTGTTCCGAATGTCAGGAAATATACAGATAAGAATGAATACAAGGTATTGCTTTATAAGCTAAGCAACAAAGAAAATTTAGTCGATATTATCAACTTCGATAAAAGAACACTTAACTACAATGGTATCAACATAGAATACGGAGATATTCATGTGTTTGATACGCTTGTGACTATAAGAAACTTCATGAATCTATTCATTGCTCTACGACCATTTCTGGAGCACTATAACAAAATAGATCTCTTTCCATCGGAATATATTTTTCATGTTATCGATGATGAAGGACAATACGATCTGGATGACTTCATAATAAAGGATAAGGAAAATGTTTCTTTCTTTTCCTATATCAACTATAACTGGATTCCTTACTATAACGAGAGCAGTGAAGATGAAGACAAAAACGATAGCGTGAAGTTAATGGAAAGCGCTTCGATTAGTATAATTCTCGAAAGACTTAGAAGATTTAAGGATTTATTGTATCGAAAGGATGTACCAGAAGACGATGAAATAGAAGTGTTCATCAATAACCTGGGAAGAGAGAAAATGAGAGAATCGTTATCGAATTTATTCTATATCATAGAGAATCCAAGTTACATTTACTCAAAAGACCGCTATGAGAGTAGTATGGAGGTATACAATGAGCTACGAAAGAAGTTTCCAAGCTATTAAAGAAGAGAAGATAGCTTACCTGAACAATGTCTTTTCAGAATCATCATATACAATCGAAATAACCGATTATATAAATCTGAAAGATAGAAACGATGAATTTCTTATGGATGCCCTGGGAAGACATATTACAGAACATAATAAAGTCGATAATTCTGATCCGAATTATTTCGTCTTCAATGATAAGACTCGAGTTAAGAAGAGAGCAATTCTCCAAGAACTAATGATGCCAGATTCTTATAAGAAGTATGTTCAAAGTATTGGAGATACGTCCGGAAGATTGTTTCTTACTATTGATCCAGAATGGTTCAGACTTTGCTCGGATAAAGACTTTGTAAGCTGGAATTCATGTTTTAGTCCAGATGGATGTTATCATTTAGTGCCTTACGAATTCAGTACTAGTATTAGTATAATGATGGCAATGATCACGAACTCTGATATGACAAAGATAATTGGTAGAAGATGGGTCGTGATTCCGTATAGAAAAGATAGAAGCGGAGAAAAAGAGAAGATAGTAAAGGTACCTGAGATTCTTTGCCTGAAATCTTATGGAACTTTTCCTGTAACATATCAACAAGCAGTAAGTCGCTGGATAATCGAAAACATATTCGAAGATGAAAAAGATAATTGGAAGGTTTATGAATATTCCAAAGATTATGATACTCACATGGCGTTGGAGACAAAGATTCTTGTAGAAAGTCATGACGGTGGCGGATATTACAGCTATCTTTCTTCAAAACCAGATCGGCTCAATGTAAAGATATACATGGACAATTCTTCTTATATACTTATTCCGAAAAGTCTTGCTCCATTGGAAGTCCCAGAAGGAAGAGTAACATTCTATGGACTTGATGAAGACGAAGAAGTATGTTATCATGATTTAGAAGATAGTAATGAAGAAGAAGATTACGATGATGATGAACATTGGTATTGTGTAAACTGTGGAGAAAGAATTGATCACAACACAAGCTACGAAATGTTTTTCAGTGATGATGATCACGATTATGATACTTATTGCGAAGACTGTATCAATGAGCTTGCAATATTCGATCCTATGCTTGATCGTTATTTTGAAAGAGAGTGGTTCAAGGAACATAAGAAGCCTTTCTATATGGTCTATTCGCATTACAGAGGTCATCAAGAAATTAGAGACATCGTTAGTTTAGAATACACTATCAAAAATACAATTTACTATCCGAATCTCTACTTCGTTGATCCAAACGACGAAAGCAAAGTCATTTACGAGACGAAGCTGTATATAAGAGACGCACAAATTGAACCATTTCTGAAGAAATTCGAAGGACTGGTAAGAAAAGAAAACGATGATTATATTGTGAAATTTAATGTTCAAGCAGCTATTCACTTCGTAGGTCTTTCAAAACTTACCGGAGTTACATTCGAAGAAGTAATGGATGAGATAATTGCCAATGCACCAACACTTGCAGAAAGGAGAAACGAAGATGAATAAGAAAGCGTTTCAGAAACTTCTGATTAAATGCTTGCGTGCCTCTACGACTGGCATTCGTTATCTGATTTGTCAATCAGTTAAGAAAACAAGTGTTCCTTACTTCACTGTGAAGAATTATGAAAATTATATTCTAATCGTTCCAATACGGAGAACAGAAAGCTGTTTCCTTCCGCTAGTCTGTAGTCATTACGATACAGTACGATATGTAGAAGAGATTGAAGTAGTGATAGAGGGTGGACTTATTCGTAATAAAAAGAAAGCTGTTCTGGGTGGAGATGATCGAGCTGGAGTAGCGATTGCTCTGGCTATGATTCACGACAAGGTTCCTGCAATATATCTATTCTGCGACAAAGAAGAGACAGGTGGCTTTGGTTCATCAGAGTTTCTCTTTCATGAACAGAATATAATCAAGACAGTAAACTGCTATATTGGACTAGACCGAAGAAATGGAAACGAAATAGCTCTCTATGACTATGCAAGCGAGGAACTAAATAATATCTTCATCTCTGAAGGGTACAGAGAAGTCAGTGGGAGCTTCACAGACGTTTCTCACATTGCTGGAGAATATCCAAAGGCAACTGTTAACGTTTCGGTCGGTTTCCACAATGAACATACTGAGAAAGAATATGTTCAGTTCGAAGAATGTTATCTTTCTTTGGAACGAATAAGTCGTATAATACCGACACTTACCGGGAGATATTTCAACGATCTTCAGGTCTCATATAGAGACTATGGCTATGGCTTTGCTTATGGTAATAGTTTCAGACTTGATTACGACTATCCTCTTCCGAGAGTAATTGAAGAAAAGAAAGTAGATCGAGAAGTATATGGAGAACTCATTGACCGATTATGCCTGGACTGTGAGTTTTATAATCCTGGAACAGAAAGTTGTGATTTCGACTTCGAATGTCTTGACAATTTTTGAAGAAAAATAAATATGGTTCTCAAGAAGCAATAAGGAGGAACGATGCCAAAAACATCAATCAATCTCGATGACTTCGCAACTGTAGTCGAAGCATCGAACGAACAAATGCCACGTGGAATAGCAATTGCTGTAACCGGTCTCTTCAAACGAGGAAAAACCTATGGACTTTCTCGTTTTAACCCATCCGGAGACGTACGGAAAACTCTTTTCATTGACACAGAGAGATGTGTCTTGAAGTATGAAGAGTATAATGGTATGACGGTTCTACCATGTATCTCCTTTGCTCCGCCAAGAGATGGAGACGGCAAGATAATTCCACCAGAAGATCGCAACTATATCATCAATGGGAAGAACTTTAAGGCTTGGTCTTTTCAAGAGATATGTGCAATAGTTCATTCTCTGAAGGCATCTGGAATGCTTCATCAGCAGTTTGAACTTGTTGCCATTGACACTGTAGATAATCTACAGAACTGGGCAGAAGCATATCATCTTGAAAAGTATAATCAGAAACAACGCTCCTTGAAAGAGAAAGGAGAAGTAGTTGATTCCATCGGAGAGATTCCTTATGGCTCTGGTTGGAGCGATGCTCGAGATGAACTGGTAAGACCGCTTCTGCGAATGAAAGAAGAGGTGAACCAAGTCGGAGTAGATTTTGGTATCTCCATTCACGCCAAGACTACAAGTCAAGTAAAGAACATCTATCAGCGTGACCCGGCTTTGAGAGCGGGAGTAACAAATGCGCTGTTTGGAGAGATGGACTTGATTGGCTACGTGAATGTAGAAGATACTAATCTCCCAGATGGAGCCGAGTTCGGTGCAGTATTCCAAGGGAAATTGCATACGATTTCGTTTGTAGTAAGCGAAGAGATAATGACTGGAGGCACAAGACTTAATCGTTTAGTAAACAAGACGCTTCCATTCTCTTATCAGGCACTTGTTAATGAATATAAGAAAAAGGAGGAAGGATGACAGAATTATATTGCGTCTGCGGAAACAGAGTATACCCCGATACACGAGGGTATACGTGCAATAGATGCTTTCGCAGGTATAGCGTTAAAGGTAAATTAATCAATAGCTTTTCCAATAGCCTGATTCAATTCTGCGATAGAGCAGATAAATTGGATGATAAAACTATGCAATATCATGAGGAGGAAGAGAATGGTAAAGAAAATAACGACAACAATGGCTCGATGGAAATCAGTGTGCGATTCCTGTCGAGATGAAGCCGTGCAAGAGTTGATTAAAAAGAAGCTAAAAAAGAAGGAGGAAGAATGCCAATAATCCCATCACAGACCGGATCTGGTGGACATATTCAGTCCCCTGGAGAAAACAGAGGGTTTCTTATTGACGTAATCGATCACACTGCGGGAACAGTGTATGATGTAATACTAGATTTCATTTTCGGATTCGAGAATGTTCCAGAAAACTGGACAAGAAAGATGAGAGTATTTGCGAAGTTCGACCGGAATATGAAGAACGAGATAGAACCAGAGAGCAAGGATTTGAAAAGGCTCTATCGTATTCTCCAGCAAATGGGTTTTACCCGAATTGAAGGCGGGAAACTCTCTGGAATCGGAGTCAATGAGAAGGGAAAATTCGTAGATGAGAACGATAGACCAATAAAGGACATAGCTGGATTGCTCAAGACACTTGGAAGAGATAAGTCGTATCTTGTCTATATCGCCAAGGATTCCAATGGCTATGACCGAGTAATTGGTGTAATCGATGAAGAGCTTAACAAAAGTAACGATGCTTTCGCTGTCATGATGCAAGAGAATTATGCATATTGGATTGAAAGAAGTTTGAAAGCGGAAGCTTCTGATACGCATACCGAAAAAGGAGGAAAATCAGAAAGTAGCAATGACGACCTGATATATGTTCCAAGAGGTGATTAAAATGAAGTATTATGAACTGGCACAATATCGGGCAAGTAATCGCAATAAACTTATCAGAGCGGAGGATGTTGCTCATGTCATCCTTGAGAAGGGGACGCAGTGTCCCCTTTTCCGCTCGGTATTTTGGTACGATGAAGGAATCGTAGAATATCTCAAGACGAATAAGTCTGTGTCTATGTATCGGGGTATCCGAGGGATTGATATGATTCCTATCGATATCGATAAGGGCTACAACAGCGATGAATTCACGCAGGAGAAGCTTCTGAGGTTTATAGAGAAACTTGAATCTCTTGGACTGGATGAGAATATGTTCCAGATATTCTTCAGTGGAACTGGCTTCCATATCTTCTTAGATAATTCTCTCTTTGACTTCCAACCGTCAGTATTTCTTCCGGAGCAGATCGCACAGACGTTAGTGAACGCTGGATTGATAGATGATCCAGCAATCATCCGTGGAAACCAACTTATTCGCATAGAAAATAGCTTGAACGAAAAGAGTGGTCTTTTCAAAATTCCTCTTACTTTGGAAGAAGCAAAGACTCTTTCTCTGGAAAAGATTCGAGAGCTGGCGAAGACACAGCGTCTGGATTTTCAGTATCTGGAGATGGATGGAAGAAACCTATTGGAGAAGTATATTATCCCTTCATATATGTTTGAAGAAGGAAGCAAAGTTGTTCCCAATGGATGGAAGAAAGAAGACGATAACTTCGAAGTGAATAGATATGCAGTGTGTATTCAGAAGCTCTACGAGCGTGGAGCAGTAGAAGGAAATAGAAACAATGTAGTAATGCGCATTGCTTCACATTGTAAAAGACAAGGAATGCCAGAAGATTTCGCTATTGCTGGAATGTTGCATTGGAATCATAAGACGAATCAGTCTTTGGATGACCAGCAGGTGATTGAAAGAGTACGGCAAGTCTATCGCAAACCGTATCGGTATGGTTGCAATGATGCAATTCTTAAAGAATTCTGTTCACCAATGTGTCTATTCTATAAGCACAAGAATCTGGATGCCAATAATCTGATGAATCTTACAGACCTGGATAAAGCATTTGAAGAGCGTCTGCAAATTATAGAGAATAAAGACCGCTATATCAACCTGAAAGACATCTTCGGACTGGAAGTCGATTGCGTATTGTATCCAGGAGAACTTGTTGTCTTCCAAGGAGATACCGGTCTTAATAAAACAAGTATCATCCAGAACATAATGTTGGGCGTGAATATGGTTGACGATGTAGTTCGTCCCAAAGGGCTTCAGACAATCTACTACGGAACAGAACTCTCAGCTGGAATTATTCAGATGAGAAATTATTGTATTGTAACTGGTTATACTGAAAATGAAGTCATTAAGCACAGAGACGAACTCTACAAGTATCATACCGCTCTGGAGCATATTGCAGTTCAGACTGGAATACTCACAACTTCTGGAATAGAACAACTGATTCTGGATTATCAGCCACAGGTTCTGGTAATAGATTATTATGAACAAGTAGAGCATCCAGCTTGGGGAAGAAGTCCATCAATTGCAGTAGCAGATATTGCCAAATCACTTTCAGTAATGGCGCAGAAGTATAATATCATCTTGATTGCCATATCACAAATCAATAGAGCTTCTGCGAATAACAATGGAATTCATTCTGGTTTCGGAAGTGGTGCAGTAGAAAAGACTGCAAGAAGATTGTTTACTATATCTGGAGACCAGAATAGTCCTTATCGTATAATAAATCATGTCAAAGCAAATTCAGATGTTCTTTGGAAGAACGTCGTATTGGAGCGTCAAGACAATTGGCGCTTCAAGAGAATAAAATAATAGAAAGGAAGAGAAAATGAAATCAAAACCGAAAAGCTTCTATAAGTTAGTCAATGAGCTGGAGAACTACTTCGAAAAAGAAGGTCTTACTCTCATTGATAAAAACGTAATAACAAAGGCAATTCATAATGCAGTCCTGAACTATTTCTACAATGGTATAGTAATAGTTATTGGAATCTTCGAGAAGCAGGAAAGGTTCAGTGTATGTTTCTACTATAGTGATGAGAACAATAAGCGCAAGAGTGCAAGAGAAGGTAAATTCTTCGAGTATACTCTTGGTGGAATACCGGTAAATGATTTTACTCGATTAGAAAAAGCGTTCAAGTTCTTTATCGAAATATTAAACCTTTACGAAAAGGAGAAACAAAGTGAAAATTGACTACGACTTAGATGAACTAGTAGAGAATGTAATAAGTGTTCTGAAAGAAATCGGTCTCGATTTTCTTCAAGAAGAAGATAGAGACGATCGTACAAATACACGTATTCTGAGCTTTGTCTACGACGGTGACATTATTAACGTAGTTATCTATGGTGAAAGCGATAGAAGATTCATGGTTCTGTATGCATACAGTGAGTCTGTTAATGGTAAAAGAGCTACAGCAGAAAACGAAACATTTGGTTATACAGTAGCTGGAATTCCAGTAGATGATATGACACGTCTTGATAAGAGTTTCAGAACGTTTTCGAAAATGATTAAACTATATCGAGAAGAAGATAAAGCGGAGAAACAAAGTGAAAACAATATTTGAGTTATTCCTTAATTCCTTATCAGGTAGCGGTCTTACTCACGGTCTTACTCTGGACACAATTACCAAGGACGAAGACAATCAATGCACGCTTACTTTTACCGGAACTGCGAAGCTGGGCGACCTGACAATTATGGTGGACAAGGAAGCTCTTACAGCCGACACTGACAGTGATGTTCTTACCGTGCCTGTATCTGCGGTTACTTTAGATTATGCGACCGTGCAATCAATTCTGGCTCGTTTGGATTTGATTGGAGAAACGCTTAATGACATTGATGACACAATCAGTGCTCCTGGAACTGGTATTTTGGCTCGTCTGGACGCACTTGAAAATCCATCTGAAGGTTAAGAATAACAGACGAATTTAAGAGCTACATAAGTTTTGTCATGCCTTTTTCGCACAAGACATCCATGCGTCAGTTGCGGGTGCTGAAATGCCTTGCCCGCCAGATAATCAGGGGACTTGACTACAGGTCTCGCCTGTCCTGCTCTGACAGCGGTTCTGTC
>ERZ1026810.346-NODE-346-length-29806-cov-5.724586_pt1 | contig 29806 bp, 27 predicted proteins | sample MGYA00520872_ERZ1026810 | MGnify/ENA primary metagenome ERZ1026810 (study PRJEB33270, sample SAMEA104284477) | anaerobic digester metagenome | biome: Anaerobic digester microbiome; feature: mesophilic sludge digester; material: Anaerobic digester biomass | place... | reverse complement strand
TGCATTCGGTGGGTGGAAACATGGGTCTCGTGTTGCATGCGTGCAGAAGAGCCACGACGAAATGGATGCAAGTTCTCATTGTACCGGTGTGAACTGGGAGACGAGGAAAGGCTCTTGCGGTCTGACTTTTTTTTTTTCAAGCAGAAGACGGCATACGAGATGCTCAGGAGTCTCGTGGGCTCGGAGATGTGTATAAGAGACAGGGCGGAGGTGGTGGGGCTGCTGAGGTTCCGCCCGAGTGCACATGCTTTCGAACCACGTTGAGTGATCGTTGTGGATCGATCTTGGCCAGCTCTTCGAGAATCGTCTGGATCTCATCGGCGGTCGCCTGCGTGGCGGATCCTCGGTGTTGCGCCCACGTGAGTGCCCCCAGGTCGCGGAACAACTGCTCGCCACGCCGATCGTTCTCGCCGTCGGGTGCGAACGTCGAATCCATGCTGCTGATCGCCTGATCGGCCATAGCCTTGGCCTTGTCCATGAAACCCATCGGTTACTCCCCTCGAGGTGGTAGATGCGCCTGTCGCTCAGCATAGGACCGCATCGATGCGTGGTGTTGTTGCCTCGATCGCCGAGAGCTGCTCAAGTACCGTGCCGAGACCGTCCGACGAGGTGGCCGAACCACATCGTTGACGAAGATCATCCCGACCAACAGGAGACCAAGATGAGCGAGCACGCGACCGACCAGGCGGTCCAGGTGAGCACGGAGGGCGATGTGGTGGTGGTCCGTCTTGATGACGGCAAGGCCAACGCGCTGAGCCACGGCATCATCGATGCCGTGGCGGCGGCGCTCGACGATGCCGCACTTGCCAAGGCGATGGTCCTCATCGGTCGTGAGGGAAAGTTCTCGGCCGGGTTCGATCTGTCGGTGATGACCAGCGGACCCCAGCAGGCCCGAGACCTCTTGGAGGCGGGCGCGAACCTGGCGATGAAGGCGTACCTCAGCCCGGTTCCGGTGGTGTTCGGCGTGACCGGCCACGCGTTGGCGATGGGCGCCATTCTCGCCTCGGTGGCCGACTACCGGGTGGGCGCCGAGGGCCCCTTCAAGCTGGGCCTCAACGAGGTGGGTATCGGTATGCCGGTGCCGCGCTTCGCGGTGGAATTGGTTCGTGACCGCCTGGCCCCGGCATGGTTCACCCGTTCCGCCCAGCATGGAGAGGTACTCGACCCGGCTCAGGCGTTGGCCGCCGGCTACCTCGACGAGCTGGCGGCGCTTGACGACGTGGAGGGGCGGGCCATCGCGGTGGCGACCGGCCTTGCCGAGCGGGTGCACCCGGGGTCGTTTCGCCTGACCCGGACCAACATCAGGGGGGCATTGGCCGCCCGGCTGGCCGAGGAGTTGGCAGAGGATCTGGCCGAGTTCAGCGTTGCAGGCTGAGCCTGCAACGCTGTGGGTTAGTTGGTGCGCCGTCTCCAGGCGATCATCCCGCCACCGAGCAGCGCAAGGATCAGCGCCACCAGTGAAGCGATGAGCAACCGGCGGTCCTGCTCGTCGGGCGGCGGCGCCGCCGGCACGAGCGGCTCGCGGCGAGCAGGCGCGCTGGGCAGATCGATTGCGTCGACGTCGGGTTCGACCGGGCCGGCGGCGCCGAGCAGTGGTGCCTCGGGCGGGGTGGGGTCGGTCGGGTCTGCGGCTGCTGCCTGATCCACCGGCTCGACGTCGGTCGGGCTCACCTGCACGGTCTCGGTGGATTCGGTGTTGCGCTTGCCCTCCCGGGAGGCTTTGGGAGGCAGCGACGCCGATTCGAGGTCTGACACGTCGACGCCTTCGGGCGGAGTGGGCGTGGGGTCCACCTTCACTGCTGCATGTTCGCCGGTGGCGTTCAGCATGGCGTCCATGGGCACGGCGCCCCCACGACCGGGATCGGTCGAGCGGGCTCGCTTCCCCTTGGGGTCGTATCCCGCCATCAAGCCACGCCCGAGATGCTGAGCTCGTGGCCCATGCGGTCCCACATGGCGTCGTACAGGTCGGCAAACTCGATGGATGCCTCCTCGGCGCCCGGCCGGGTCAGCGCATGGATGGGCAGCGATTGCGCAGCGGCCTCGGTCAGCGCCGCCCGTTGATGCACCGCCGGAAGGATCGCGTCGCCGTGGGTGGCCATCAACTCGTTGTGCCAGTACTGGGCATCACGTGTGCGGCCAACCCGGTTGACTGCAATGCCCACCAGTTCGGGCAGGCCGTTGCGACGGGCCTGCACACGCTCGAGGTTGGCCAGGATCTGATCGACCCCGTCGGAGGCCCAGGCCCCCGGCTCGGTGACGATCAACGTATGGGTCGCAGCGAACAAGGCGTTGATGGTGAGGAGGCCCAACGAGGGCGGACAGTCGATGAGGGTGAGGTCTGCATCGATGCCCTGCAACGCGGACGCGAGCCGATCTTGTGCGCCCACCGGATCGGTGGCCAACTGCATCTCGCGCTGGGCCAGGAGCGGCGAGCTAGGTGCAACCCGTGGGATCGAGCGCAGGGGCGGTCGCTCCCAGGAGGAGAACTCGATCGATTGCGCCATCGAGCCGGGTTGAGCGCCGGCCAGTGCGTCGTCGACGCTTCTGGGCGCACCCGCGACACCAAGGCCGGAGGTGGCGTTTGCCTGTGGGTCAAGGTCCACCACCAACACCCGGGCACCGCGCATGGCGGCGGTTGCGGCCAGACCAAGGGTGACGGTGGTCTTGCCCACGCCGCCCTTCTGATTCACTACTGCCACTCTCGTCACGTTTGCAACGCTAGCCACCCGGGTTGTCCAACTCGGTGATGGGTGGTGGGGGCGTCAAGTGGTGGTGCCCCGCATCCGCAGGAGGAGGTCATCGACACGGTCGGTATCGGCCCTGGGAAGGTCCAGTGCCCGGATGATGGTGCTCCCCAGGATGATGGAGAGGTACAGCAGCGATATGGCGTGCGGGTCCGTCGAGTCAGAGACCACGCCGAGGTCCCGGGCCAACACCGCCAGATCGGAGAGCTGTTCGCCGATCTGAACCAGAGCGGGAACGATCGCTTCGCGCGCGTCTTCGTCGCGGGTGGCCATGGTGATGGCCTCCAGCATCAAGCGGTCGATGTCTCGGGTCTCGCCGGTGAGACGTTCGGCGACGCGTCTTGAGACGTTGGAATCCTCGATGTCCGCATGGGCGGCCTGGTCGGTCATGTCGGCGATCAGACGCCGGCCCTCGGTCAGCAGTGCCTCGGCCAGGATCTCCATGCGGCTGCCGAAGTGGGCGTACAACGCCCCCGTCGTGAACCCGGCGGCGTTGGTGATGTCCTGAACGCGGGTGTCGGCGTAGCCACGCTCAAGAAACACCTCGATTGCGGCAGCGATGAGGCGGGCGCGTGTGTCGGCCGATGTTCCTGGGCGCCCGCGTGGTCTGGGGGCTGAATCGGTCATGGTCGTCCCTCACGGAAGTAAAATTGTCGGTTCTTCACAATAGTTCAACGAAACACCCTTCGCGTCGGAGGCAGAAGTCTGTTTGAGTACCGGCCGGCCATCCGGTGGCTGCCACTGTCAAGGGCGGGGCGTTGCGGTGGCAGAGTGTTGCGGTGCCCGAACTGCCTGAGGTCGAGACGATTCGAGCGGCCTTGGCGCCTGAACTCACCGGTCGAACCGTTCTGGAGGCGTGGGGGCACCCGTCGGCCAAGTTCGTCCAGGCTCCCGGGGCCATCGGTGGCACGTTCACCGAGGTCGGCCGTCGGGGCAAGTACCTGCTGATGGGCTTGGCGGGCTTGTCGGGCTTGGACGAGGCCGAGCCAGTGCCGGGTCACCTCCGGACGTCCAGCGCCGAATCGTCAGGTTCCAGGTTGTCTGGCACCGAATTGGTGGTGCATCTGGGAATGACGGGGGTGCTGAGCCTGCAGCACGCCACAACGGTGGATCCGAGTGCGCATGTGCGCGCCTGGTGGGCGCTCGACGATGGTCGGTCGCTGGTGTTCAACGACGTGCGGCGCTTTGGACGAGTGGCCGTCGTTCCACGTGGGGATCATTCATCCCTGGCCACGTTGGCAGCGCTGGGACCCGAACCCTTCGATCCCGGGTTCACGCCGACGGTGCTGAGAAGGGGTATCAACGCCACGACCCGTGCGATCAAGACGGCGTTGTTGTCACAGCGGATCGTGGCCGGTCTCGGCAACATCTATGCCGACGAGGCGCTGTGGCGGGCCGGCATCGATCCCCGACGTCGCGGGGGCCTGGGGGCACGACGGGCGGAGGCGTTGCACGGGGCCATCGTCGACGTGCTTGGCGATGCCATCGGACGCGGCGGTACGACGCTCCGCGACTACCGCACCCTCGATGGGGCCACGGGAAATTACCAGCAGCGACTTGAGGTGTATGGCCGTAATGGCCGGCCCTGCGTTCGATGTGGCACGGCGTTGCGAAGCATCACCCTGGATGCTCGAACCACAACGTGGTGTGTGCGTTGCCAACGATGATGGCCTTGCCGGGGGACGATATCGATCAGGCCCGGGTGGATCGCTCTCCGCCGGACACCTCCTCGGCAAGGGCGGGGGTGGCATAGACCGCCTGGTTTCGGCCTCGTTGCTTGGCCATCAACAACCCTGCGTCGGCAATCCGCACGATGTCCGGGAAGGCATCGCCCACCGAGGAGTGAGTGACGCCGAAGCTGGCGGTGAACAATGGGATGTCGTCGGTTCCGACGATTTTGGCGAGGGCGAGTTGGAGGCGCTCGAGAGCCTCCATCGAGGCCGAAACCGACAGCTCCGGGCAGATGATGAGAAACTCCTCTCCACCCAGCCGTGCCACCACGTCGGCGTCGCGCACGTTGGCCACCAGCATGGCGGCGAACGATTGCAGGGCACGATCGCCAACCTCGTGGCCAAACCGATCATTGATCGACTTGAATCGATCCAGGTCCGCCAGGACCATGACGAACGGCACCCCTTGGCTGAGCAACTGGCCAACCTGCATCTCGACCACCCGTCGGTTGACCAGCCCGGTGAGGCCATCGGTACTCGCCTGTTGTCTGGTGACCTCCAGCGTTCGAAGCGTGCCGATGTGGGTGGCAGCCTGATTGGCCAAATCGATGAGTTGGTCCCGGGTGCGGCTGTCGGGAGGGAGACGGTTGGGGGCGGCCACGTGGACCACGCCCAGGCCCATCGAGTTGAAGGTCATGGGCACGCACACCGCCGAAACAGGTCCGCTCGGCCGTCCCCGCAACATCGGGCAACTGTTCATCGACTCCGAACTGTCGAACACCACGGTGTGGCCGCGGCGTAAGGCAAAGCAGCCGGCCTGATCGGTTACCGGGCAGCCCGGTGACCCGGCGGTGGGACCGGCTGCAACCTCGCTCAGCTCACCCGAGATCGGGTTGGCCAGCAACAACTCGCCCGGCAGCGCCGGCGCGACGAGTCCCAGGGCCTGCTCGACCACCGCAAACATGGCGGCTTCGGAGTCGGCGATCTCGAGTGCCTCGGCGATCACCCGATTCTGGGTGCCTCGTCGTGCGTCCTCGGACAGCCTGGAGAATCGCTCGCCCAGCTGCTCCGCCAGCCGATCGACGGCCTCCCCCAGACGTCCGAAGTCGTCGTTACCGACGAGGTTGGTGCGCACTTGGAACTGGCCCTGGGCGATCCAGTCCAGCGTCTGAACGACAGCGCGCAGTTGCCCGATGATCGGTCGCCATGCCCGCCATGTGAGCGCAACTCCTGCCAGGAGCAACAAGATGGGGATGACGGGAAAGTCGAGGCCACCACGTGCTCGGTTCGCTTCGAGCATCGTCGTCACCGATGGCATCGCGCCGGCCAGGTCGCTTTCGAGTTGGTCGTGGGCGGACCGACGCTGCTGGAAGAACTCCAGGTGTGAGTTGCGCGGCCCCTGGGCCGTCTTGGGGTCGTCCTGAGCCTGGGTCACCAGTCGTTGGATGAGGTCCATGTACGACCGGTCGGAGGCAAGGAGGCCGGCAACGGGTTCGCTCAACGAGTTGTCGATGTTCAGAGCCGTGGTTCTGGCGATGATCTTGTCGAGGGCGTCCGATTGCCCGGTCACCTGTTTGGCCGTCTCGGCCAGGTCGGCCTCGTTGCCACTGGTGAGGCCCTGAACCGCTACGGACCGGGCCAAGGCCACAGACACCTCGGCGTCGGAAACCGCTTGATACTGCCCGTGGGTCAGGCTCAGATGTCGGGCCATCTGACCGGTATGTTCGTTTCTGCTGCCGGCAGAGAAGGCGGCCAGTGCCGCCAGCACGACCACGACCAGCATCGGTCCTGCGATTCGAATCGCCAACGGCAGGTGCCAGGCGTCGCCGGGGTTGGTTGGCGGTGATGACTCCAAGGGCCAGCCTGCACCACCGGGTGCGGTCGGCCGGGCGGGTGGCCTCACCTCGTCCGGATCCGCGTTCGGAAGTGGCACGAACCATACGGCGGGCTCCGCGTGGAATGTCGCCCCTGGTGTGGATGCCTCGGTCCGCGCCCGGGTCATCGAATTTGGCTTGTGAACCATTGCCCGCCCTTGTTGCGTCGGCCTTGGATATGCCCGTGCTTCGGCTCATCGCCATGGCCCCAAGGGGCCTCAAACCGTCGTCTCGTGAATGGCGCACAGCCACCGATGGCGGTGCGCCAACGCAGGGTACGGAGGAGCGCGCTCTAAGTCCATGGGTTCCTTGGACGCATGCGGTGGTGCATCATCGCCAAATTCGGTTTCCGCTCGGGTAGCTTCATCGTCGTGTTTCTCCTTCTCCTGGTGTCCATGGCAGTGGCCGCCGGAGCGGTCGCCGCCAGATTCGCCCTCATGTGGTGGGCTCGCCAGCCGATCGGCGTGGTCCATATCGACCAGCGGGCCAGCCTTCACGTGGGTGCCAGGCTGATGGACGCCTCTGGTCGCTGCCACGGCGATGGTGAACTGGTGGTTGAGGACGGTCGGATTCGGGTGACGATGGGGGATGCGACGGTGCTGTGGCAGGCGGTGGTGGCCGTGGCGGGTGCGGTCTGCACCCAGCCTCGTCCGGCGGTCAGGTTGTCCGGCGAGGGCTGGAGCCTGCTGGTGGTGGTTGATCGCGCCCGGCCGGTTCCGGTGGCCGTCGGGCAGATCGGACGATTGCGGCAAACGACCACCGCTCAGCTGGTGATCGATGCCATCGGTGAGGTGGCGCCGAGCGACCACGCCGACGTGACCTAGCGGCAGCGCGTGGTGGAGCGGCAGCGCGTGCTGGAGCGGCGGCCGAGGCGATTGCCGAAAACCCGCCGGCGGTTACCCGGTCTGGTTTGAGGTGGTCCGCCGCCAGGCGGTGACCTCGGCCACGACCCCGTCGGCGTCGAGCCCGAGATCGGCGAGGATGACGTCCACGTTGCCGTGCGGAAGGTAGGCGACTGGAACGCCCAGGACACGCACGTCCGGGCCACCAACCGGCGCCAGGTCGCGCAGAGAGTCGGCGATCGCCGAGCCCACGCCGCCTTCTCTGAGCCCATCCTCGATGGTGACCACCAGATGGTGCCGGGCGGCGTCGGTCAGCAACTCGGCGTCCAAGGGCTTGACCACCCGTGGGTCCCACACGGTGCAGGCGATGCCCTCGTCGGCAAGCCGATCGGCGGCATCCTGGGCGGCGGCCAGCATCTTGCCCACCCCGATCAGGCACACGTCGGCGGCCTCGTCGGCGCGGGTGCATCGAGCCGACAGGCCCGACCCCACCTCGTCGGGTCCGACGTGTGGGGCGGCGGTCTTGGTCCAACGGATGGCAGCCGGGCCGTCGCAGAGGTCGAGTGCGTCGCCCATCATCTGCGGCAACTCCTGATACGACGAGGGGGCGAACACCACCATGTCTGGAACCTTGGTCAACAACACCATGTCCAACAGGCCATGGTGGGAGGCGCCATCGTTGCCGGTCACGCCCGCACGATCGAGGCAAAAGAGCACCGGCAGGTGGTGCAGGCCCACGTCCAGGTTCACCTGGTCGAACGCCCGGGTGAGGAAGGTGGAGTACACGGCGAAGACCGGCCGCAGCCCCATCATGGCCATGCCGGCGGCCGAGGTCACGGCATGCTGCTCGGCGATGCCCACATCGAAGACCCGATCGGGGAACCGCTCCATCATGGGCAGCAACCCAATGGAGTCGGGCATGGCGGCGGTCAGGGCCACCACCTCCGGGCGGGCTGCGGCTTCGGCGACGATCGCTTTGGAGAACGCGTCGGTGTAACTGCCTTCCTTCACCGAGCCCATGTCGTGCAGGTGCTTCACCGGGTCGTTCTCGGCGGGTGCGTAGCCCCGACCCTTTTGGGTCAGAACGTGAACCACCACCGGGCGGTCCATCTCCTTGGCCGTGGTCAGCGCTGTTTCCAGCGCGTCGATGTCGTGGCCGTCGAGGGGGCCCAGGTATGACATCCCGAGGTCTTCGAAGAACGCCGGCGGTTCAAACATCTCCCGCAGCGCGTGGGTGGCCGAATCCCAGCCTCGTTCGAGCACCTCACCCCCGGGCAGGTCGCGCACCAGCCGCTCGATCCGTGCGGTGTTTCGTCGGTACATGGGGTGAGCCCGCAGCTTCACCAGGCTGTCGCCCAGCCGGGAGGCCGTGGGGGCGTAGCTGCGGCCGTTGTCGTTGAGGATGGTGATCACCCTCCGGCCGCTGTTGCCGATGTTGTTAAGGCCTTCAAACGCCATGCCGCCGGTCAACGCACCGTCGCCGATCACTGCAACCACGTGGCGTTTCGGGCCGTCGCCCAGATCGAGCGCGGTGGCCATGCCGTGGGCATAGGACAACACGGTGGACGCGTGTGAGTTCTCGATGAAGTCGTGTTCGGACTCGGCACGGCTGGGGTAACCCGACATGCCCCCTGCCTCGCGCAGGGTGGTGAACTCGGCGTGCCGGCCGGTGAGCAACTTGTGAACGTAGGCCTGGTGGCCGGTGTCCCACAGGATCAGGTCGTGGGGGGAGTGGAAGCTGCGGTGGAGTGCCAGGGTCAGTTCGACGGCGCCCAGGTTGGAGCCCAGGTGGCCGCCGCTGGGGCTGGCGTTCACCGAATCGACGATGAAGGTACGGATCTCCTCGGCCAGTTCTGCAAGCTGGTCACCGTCCAGTTTGCGAACATCCTTCGGGCCCTTGATCTCCTCCAGCAGCACGCTGGTCACCTCCACATTGCGAACGCTTCGATGCCGCGGCGTTCGCTCGACAAGGTGATGAGCCTACTCAGAGAAGGGTTCGTGCGAGGTCGGGCCCGACAGGCTGGGCCGGTAGCCGGTGGCGAACGCGGGGGCTCCCAGCGCCGAGACCGCCACCGTCGTCAGGTAATGCAACAGGCCAAGGGCGATCGCCTGGCCGTCCGGTGTTCCGATGGCGCCGAGGAGCACCACGAACGCTCCTTCGCGCACGCCCAGACCTCCCAGTCCGACGGGAAGATTCTGGGCGATGGCCACCGGTGGGAACAGCGCCAACACCACCAGCGGGGTCAGTCCGTTGATGCCGATGATTTGGCCCTCGGCCCACACCGAGGCGCACAGCACCAGTTGAAAGGCCAGCCCGGCCGCCAGCACGGTGGCGGCTCGGGCGGGATGGTGACGGGCCGCGGCCACCCCTCGGTGGATGCCAAACAGCAGGCCACGCCAGCCGGTGGGCGCGGCGCCGTCGATCACCCGCGACACCGCCACCCGGCCGACGGCGGCGTGACCCGCAGCGGCGAGCAGCGACATCAGCGCCACAAGTGTCCCCACGTTGATCGCCACCGCCAACGTCGTGGGCGTACCGGCCGACAGCAGCGACGGATGTACCGCCAGCGCCACCAGGCTGATCACCGGTAACACCACCCAACCGGTGAGGCGCTCCAGGGTGATCGAGGCGAATGCCGTGCCCACGTTGTCGAGGTCGGGGGTGGAGCGGGCGATTCGCACCACGTCGCCCCCAAAGGCGGTGGGCAGCACGTTGGAGACGAACTGGCCGGCCCAGGTCATCGACAACAGCCGACGGATCGGCAGCGGTTGATCGAACAGCATGAGTACCCGTTCCCAGCGCACCGCCTGCAGCGAGAGCGCACCGGCCTGCAGCCCGAGCGCCAACGCGATCCACCATGGCGTGGCGGCGGTCCAGGTGGGGACCAGGTCGGCGGCCGCCACGTCGGGCAGTTGCCAGATGAGCAGACCGAGGATGGCGGCGCTCAGCACCATCCGCAGCCAGGTGCTGCCCAGTGCCCGGCGAAGGGTGCTCGACGGATCCTTGTCCGCTGGGTGGTGGTTGGCGATCTGGTCGAGGGTACTGCCGCTCCAACCCGCAGAACCGCAGGTCCCCAGAACCCCAGAAACCCAGAACCTCACCAGTGACGCAGGTCGATCTCCCAGGTGTCCACCACCTGGTCGCCGTTCACCAGTTGGAACCGCTCGTGACGGGCCACGGTTGGGTCGACGTGGGCGGACCAGAGCCGAACGCGGTCGCCCACCCGCCAGCTCTCAAATGTGTTGGGCAGCAGCGTGATGTGTTCGTCGGAGCAGAAGAACACCTCGCCGTCATCCCACGACGGGTTGCCGTGGTCCATACCGAAGGCCTTCAGGCCCGCATCGGCGATGATCCACCCCTTGGCGCTGACCGACACCACGGTGGCCAGCACCGACAGCGCCTTGGAAAACGGCAGGTCCAGCTTGGCGTAGTCGGTGTCCATCAGCGCATAGGACCCGGCCTGGATCTCGGTGCAGTGGGTGTTGACGTCGAACGTGCCGGTGCCGCCGCCCGAGACGACATCTCCCCCAACCTCGGCTGCGGCGGCAAGCAGCAGGTTCATCGCCTCGGCGGTGCGTTCGACGCGTTCGGTGCGGTCGGCCACCATCATCAGGTGGCCCTCGTAGCCCATCACCCCGCGCACTTCGAGCCCCGCCGAGCGGGCGGCCTCCCCAAGACGTGGTGCGTCGGCCGGATCGCAGCCACATCGGGGGAGCCCGACGTTGACGTCGATGAGCACCGAGCGCACCCCTCCGGTCGACGCAGCCGCAATCGTCTCGTCACTGTCGACTGCGACGGTGATGTTGGCCCGGTCGGCCAAGGCACCGAGGCGGGCGGTGTCCAGGGTTTCGTTGGCCAGCAGCAGGTCGTCGGTCAGCCCGGCCGCCACGAGCCCCTCGATCTCGCGGGGCGTCGCAGCGCAGAACCCGTGGTGCCCACCGGCAGCGAGGTGGCGAGCCAGCGCGGTGCTCTTGGTGGCCTTGACGTGCGGGCGCAGCGCCTCGCCGGGCAGCACCGCGTCCATGGCGGCCAGGTTGGCCTCGAACGCGGTGGTGTCGATCAACAGCGCCGGGGTGGTCAGGTCGTGGATGGAACGGGCCATCGGTCGGGTCTCCCAGGCGGGTTGAGGTGGTGTGATCAGTCCAGCTTGGACAGGAACTCGTCGGTGTTCACGACCACGCGGGTGACTTTGCCCGCGGCCACCAACCGGCCGTCCTCGTGGGCCGACACGGTGAAGGTCAGCCGGCGGCCCTCCACCTTGTCCAGGCTGGAGTCGACTCGGATCACGGCGCCGATGGCCGAGGGGGCGATGTGCTCCAGTTGGACACGCATGCCCACCGTGGTCATGCCTGCGGGCAACGTGTCCGCCAACGCCGATATTGAGGCCGCCTCGCACCACGCCAGCACCCGGGGCGTGCCCAGAACCTCAACGGAACCGGAGCCCAACGAGCGCGCGGTGTCGGCGTCGGCGACCGTGAACTCGACTTCGCCGCGAAGTCCGGGTGAGATTCCCATGGGTGCCCCTTGAGGGGCAGAGCCGCCCCGCGTCCGTCAGAGCAGGCAAGGCTAGTCACCCTGCGGTCCCAGGGATGTGGCCGAAGCCCCCGGCCGGCACGAGCCCTGCGACCGCGCCGGATCGGGCGCCCAGTGCCGGGGGGCCCGGTGTTGCGAGCGGTAGATTGCTCTGTTCACCTTGTTCCGCACCCGATCGAGAGCAGCGCCCGTGATTGAAGAGTCCACCCTGTCCGAGGTTCTGGCCACCGGCCTGTCCGGCGGTGCCGAGTTTGCCGAGGTGTTCGTGGAGGATCGACGTTCCACCTCGGCGGTCCTCGACGACGGCCGGGTGGAGGATGTGGCCACCGGTCGCGACCGGGGCGCCGGAATTCGGGTGGTGGTGGGGGAATCCACGGGTTTCGCCCACACCACCGACCTGAGCCCCGAGGGCCTGAATGCAGCAGCCCGCACTGCCGCGGCCGCTGCCCGCGACGGCAAGGGCGGCGCCACCATGGTGGAGCTCACGTCGGTGGAGGCGGCCAACCCGTCGGTGGTGCGCCTGTTCCCGGGCGACGTGGCCACCAGCGCCAAGGTGGAACTGCTCGGTCGGGCCGATCGCGCGGCCAGGGCGGCCGGATCGTCGATCAGTCAGGTTTCGGCCCGCTACGGGGACAGCAGGCGCCGTATTCAGGTGGCCAACTCCGATGGTGTGCTGGCGTCCGACGACCAGGTACGCACGTTGTTTTCGGTGTCGGCGGTGGCCAACGGCGACACCGGCATGCAGACCGGACGCGAGAGCATCGGCCACACGGTCGGATTTGAGCTGTTTGACGACCACAGCGTGGAGGAGTTGGCCGAGCGTGCCGCCCGCCGGGCGATCGTCAAGCTGGACGCCCGTCCGGCGCCATCGGGCACCCGCACCGTGGTGATCGGTCCGGGGGGTGGTGGCGTGATGTTCCACGAGGCCTGCGGGCACGGCTTGGAGGCCGATTTGGTTGGGAAGGCGGCGTCGGTCTTTGCCGGGCGTGTGGGTGAGCAGGTGGCCTCGCCGCTGGTGACGCTGGTTGACGACGGCACGATGGGCGGCGAATGGGGTGCCTTCGCCATCGACGATGAGGGCCGTCCCGCCCAACGCAACGTGCTGATCGAAGACGGCGTGTTGACCGATTTCATGTGGGATCTGCTGCGGGCCAGGAAGGAAGGCCGTGCCAGCTCCGGCAACGGTCGCCGCCAGAGCTACCAGCACCTGCCGATGGTGCGCATGACCAACACCTATCTGCTGGGCGGGGAAAGCGAACCCGACGACATCGTGGCCGACACCCCCAACGGCGTCTACATCGCGCACCTGGGAGGCGGCCAGGTGAACACCGCCACCGGCGACTTCGTGTTCGGTATGACCGAGGCCTACCTGATCGAGGACGGCAAGATCACCGAGCCGCTTCGTGACGGCAACCTGATCGGCAATGGTCCGGCTGCGTTGGCGTCGATCGACGCGGTGGGCAACGACTTTGCCATGGGCTCACCCGGTACCTGCGGTAAGGACGGTCAGGGTGTGCCGGTCGGTGACGGGGTGCCAACGCTTCGCGTCGGTGGGCTCACCGTCGGAGGCACCGCCGCGTGAGTGGCGGGGTGAGCGCCGCATCGAAGAACGCGGTCGGGTTGGACGATCCCGAGGAACTGCTCCAGCGGGCCGATGCCGTCATCGCGGCCGCCCGGCCCGGAGAGCAGGTGGAGGTCAGCCTGGGCGAGTCGATCGATACCGAGATCCGCGCCTACGGCGGTGCCGTCGAGTCGTTGTCCTCGGCGCGTTCCGTCGGCGCGTTGGTTCGGGTGATCGTCGGTGGCCGCAGCGGGGTGGCAACCACCACGCTGACCGACCCCGAGACGCTGGCCTGCCTGTTGGTCGAGGCCCGCACCAACGCTGCGGATGCCGGCGTTGATCCGGTGGCGGCGGTGGCCCGTCCGGACGGTGTGGCGCAACCGGACCTCGAACTGTACGACCCCAGGTTCGAGCTGTTGAGCGTCGACGACAAGGTCGACCTGGCCCTCGCCTTGGAGGCCGCCGTCATGTCCGGTGACCCCAGGATGAGCGGGGTTGAGGGTGCCGACTACGGCGACTCCGTGGTGGTCTCGGCGGTGGCGAACACGGCCGGGATCCGGGCGGCGCAGCGCGAAAGCGGCGCCGGGCTGTCGGTGTACGCAATGGCGACGGAGCGTGGCGAGACCCAGACCGGGTTCGGTTTTGCGGTCGGCCGCAGCGCCCAGGAGTTGTCGGTCGAGACCACTGCCGCCGAGGCCGTCGCCCGTACGGTTCAGCTGCTCGGTGCCACCAAACCGCCCAGTGGCAAAATGAACGTGGTGCTCGATCCTTGGGTCACCGCCCAGTTCATCGGCGTGATCGCCGAGATGTTGTCCGGCGAGGAGGTGCGTAAGAGGCGCACCCCATTCGCCGACCGGCTGGGTCAGGCGGTGGCCTCGAACCTGGTGACGTTGCTGGACGACCCGACCGATCCGAGGGCACCGGGCGCATCGCTCACCGATGACGAGGGCCTTGCCTGCCGCCGGGTCAACCTGATCGATGGCGGCACGCTGGTCGGCTACCTGCACAATTCGGTGACCGGCGGGGTGCTCGGGGGTGGTTCCACCGGCTCTGCGATTCGCTCCGGCTCGTCGCTCAGCGTCGGCCCCCGCGCCGTGCGTCTCATGCCGGGTCAGACCCCCCGGCCGGACGTGCTGGCGGCGGTCGGCGACGGTGTGCTGGTGACCGAGGTGTCCGGGCTGCACTCGGGGGTCAACCCCACATCGGGCGACTTCAGTTGCGGCGTGGAGGGGCTCCTCATCCGCAACGGCTGCGTGGCCGAGCCGATCCGGGAGGCCATCGTGGCGTCCACGCTGCAGCGGATGCTGACCGACGTGCTGGCGGTCGGTAACGACGAGACCTGGTTTCCGGTGGATGCTTCGGGCGTCACGCTGGCCATCGAGGGCCTCAGCCTGGCGGGCGCATGAGTGGCTCGGCCGCAGCGGTTGCCGCCGGCGTTCCTCCGGCTGGGGCTGATCGGGGACACCCCCCCGGGGGTGGTGACGGCGGCGCCGCGGCGCAGGCCACCGAGGCCGAGCTCCTGGCGCTGTGCCGGCGGGTTCGGGACCAGGCCTCACCGGGCGAGTATGTCGAGGTGGTGGCTGCCCGCAATGAAGGCACGTCCGTCAAGGTGCACGGCGGTGAGGTGGAGTCGCTGACCGCGTCGGTCACCGCTTCACTGGGCATCCGCGTGGTCGTCGATGGCCGGGCGGGCTTTGCCCATGCCGGTTCCCTTGCCGACGACGTGGTGGCCGAGACCCTGGCCCAGGCCCGGGAGAACGTGGCCTTCGCCGAGGTTGACCCCTTTCTGACTCTGGCCACTCCTGACGGGGTGGAGGTGGTGGCTCAGCCGGCGCTCCGCAACAACCTGGTGGCGGCCATTGCAGTGGACTCCAAGGTGGACCGGGCCCTCGAGCTTGAGCGCCGTACCCTCGACCTCGATCCTCGGGTCACCGGTGTGCGGGTTGCGAGCTACTCCGATGGCTGGGGCTCGAGTGCGCTGTGTTCCACCAACGACATCGAGGTTGCCTCGTCCGGCTCGCACTGCGCGGCGGCCACCCAGCCGCTGGTGGTGGCCGACGGTCAAACCCAGATCGGTGTCGGTTGGGATGCGACGCGTGACCCGGAACTGCTCGACCTGGCCGAGATCGCCGCCGATGGGGTGGAGCGTGCCACCCGTCTGCTGGGTGCCGTGCAACCGTCGAGTGGCCGGCTGCCCATCATGTTGGAGCCCCGCCTGGCCGCCACGCTGTGGGGCATCGTCGCCGGCATGTTGTCGGGGGAGGCGATCGTGAAAGGTCGGTCACCTTTTGCCGATCGCGTGGGTGAGGTCGTGGCCGCATCCGGCTTCACGCTGTTGGACGACCCCACCGACCCGGCAGGCCTGGGCGCCGAGGAATTCGATGGCGAGGGCCTGGCGTGTCGCCGCAACGTGCTGATCGACGGTGGAACCCTCAGCGGATACCTGCACAACAGCACGACGGCCCATCGGATGGGAGTCGCCTCCAACGCATGCGCGGTGCGCGGCAGCCGATCGTTACCGGGCGCAGGTGCCGTGGCGTTGGCCATGATGCCGGGCTCCGGCACTCCCGAGCAGCTGCGGGCGCCGTTGGGGGAGGCCCTGCTGGTGAACAGCTTCACGGGTTTGCACTCGGGGGTGAACCCCACCTCGGGCGACTTCTCGGTGGGAGGCGATGGGCTGATGATCCGCAACGGCGAGCTTGCAGCGCCGGTGCGTGAGCTGACGCTTGCCTCGACCATTCAGCGGCTGATGAGCGGGGTGATCGCCATCGGCGGTGAGCTCGAGCGTCTTCCTTCGGGCTCGTCGATGCCGTGGGTCGTGATCGACGACGTGTCCATCGGCGGCAGCTGACGGCCGGCGGTTATCCGGGAGCGTCCAGCACGAGGGCAACCGAGCCTGAGAGTGCGATGCGTGCCACCTCATCGGCATCCCCCGGCGACACGGCCACCCAGGCCACCCAGCCGGTGGTGTCGGCGCCGGCACCCTGCGTCTCGTCGGCGGGTACGTGCTCTGAACTGCCTGCGGGTGGCGGACCCACCACCACGCCTGCGGAGGCAATGGGGAATTGCGTGCGTTCGGTATCGACCCCGATGGACGCCCCGGCCACCACCCGCACGCGGTCGCCCGGCTCCAACCGAGGTGCCAGCGTGCCCTCGGGGAACGCCACCACCGACCGGGTTCCCGCACCCGGGGTGCCGTCACCGACCAGCATGCCGGATCGGATGGGCTCGCCCTTTCCGACACTGCGGTCGAGCACCGGGGGGACGCCCTTTCGATTCAGATCGGTCCAGGAGTCTTCGTTGAGGGCGTCAACGGCCAAGGCCACGGCGGGAAGGCGCTTGATGCTGACCTGCTCGGCATCAAGGGTTGTGCCGGCGGCCAGGTTGCTGTCGGCCACCACCACCGCGTTCAGCGTTCCCCAGCGGTGATCGGCTGCTGTTGCGCGTGACTCGGCTCGTGCCACCAGACCGGTGCTGATCGCGGCCAACACGATGGCCGCCAGTACCTGAGGTGCCCGTTGGCGACGCAGCAGGTGCGCCAGATCGCCCAGTGGGTGTTCGGGCAGGGTGGTTGGGAGGAAACGGTGCCAGCTCACGGGGTCACCGTACGGATGGGACGCCACCGTTTCATCGGGTCGCCGGCACCGGGTTGCGAGGCTCGCAGGTCATCGGCGCGGCGAGGCGTGCAAGGCGTCACACTGAGCGAATGTTTTGACGAATGACCAGTTCGAACCTCATCGGCGCGCTATCGTTACAGAACCGTAACCCAATTGAGAGTTTTGTCATGCGCGTCTCGGCCGGAAGTCTTTGATGTCCAGACCGGCCCTCGCAACGTGATCCTCAGCCCGTTGTCCGTCCCCCGAACCCCCGAGGTGTGATGCGCTCACTCAAGCCCCGCTCTCCCCTGATCGTTGGCCTTGTCACCGTGTTGGCCAGCGTGACGATGTCGTCGGTTCCCGCCGGCGCCGCGCCGGTCAAGGTCGATCCGGCCAGCGAAGCGAAGCGTCTGGGCTCCGAGCGTGAACAGGTTCGTGCTCAGCGAGCCTCGAAGGCGACGCAGATCAACGCCCTCCGGGCCGATGACGACAAGGTGTCGGCTGCGCTCTCCGACCTGAGTAAGAACGTGTCCTCCCAGCAGGACCTGTTGTTGGAGGCGCAGAACGGTGTGCGCGACTCGGAACGACAGGCGAAAGAGGCGGAGCAGCGGGCAAAGGAGGCCGGGACCAAGCTTGGGTCGCTGCGCGACGGCTTGGCCGACCGTGCCGCCCAGGCCTTCGTCACGATGCCATCTCACAGCTTTGGTGCAGCGTCGGAGGATTCCAGCCCGAACCAGTTGATGACCCGGCGTACCTACCTCAACCTCGTGGCGGGTAACGACCGAACCCAGGTGGAAGACCTTCGAGCCACCGAGCAGGACCTGACCACGGCCAAGGCGAGCGCCAAGTCGGCCTCCGAACGGGCCCAGGCGCGCCGTGCCGAGGTCTCCTCACGCCTGGCCAAGCTGCAGGCGGCCCAAGCCGAGCAACTGGACTTTCAAGAGGCTGTGGCCGACCGGATTGCGTCCGCCTCGGCCGAGGCGGCGGGGCTGAAAAAGGCTGACGAGAAGCTGTCGACCGAGTTGGTGAAGCAGCAGTTGGCGCTGACCGCGCAACTGAAGCAGGCCGAGGAGCAGCGCAAGGCCAAGATCGCGGCGTTGCAGGCGGCCAAGCTGCAACAGGCGGCCCAGTTGAAGGCCGCCGGTGAAGCCCAAAGGTCAGGTGGCGGTGGTTCCTCGGCACCCTCAGGTGGCGGTGGAGGTGGCGGTGGCGGTGGAGCGCCCGTGGGTATCACGGGTAGCGGGAGCATCGTCAGCGTGGGCGGAATCCGCGTGCATCAGTCGATCGCCGGCAACCTGTCTCAGATGTTGGGCGCGGCCCGGGCATCCGGGATCAACCTTGGTGGCGGAGGGTTTCGTGACCCGGCCGACCAGGTTCGGGTGCGGCGGAGCAACTGTGGTTCGTCCAGCTACTCCATCTATCAGGCGCCGTCCTCTTCGTGTCGGCCGCCGACGGCCATCCCCGGGACTTCGCAGCACGAGCGTGGCCTGGCCATCGACTTCACCTCGGGTGGTTCGGCGCTGAGCTCGGGCGGTTCCGGTTACAGCTGGTTGAAGGCCAACGCCTCCCGGTATGGCTTCCACAACCTCCCGGGAGAGCCCTGGCACTGGTCGACGACCGGCTCGTAGCCGAGCGGCCTTGACCCCGCTTAGGCGGTTGCGTCGACCTCGGTCACCGCAAAACGCTCCTCGGCGGGCTCGCCGTCGCTCGGCAGGGTCAACAGGTCAACACCGGCATCGGTGACCACCATGGTGTGTTCAAACTGAGCGGTGCGTTGCCCGGTGACGGTGAGCGCAGTCCAGTCGTCGTCCCACATCCACATGTCGGCAGGGCCAACGGTGATCATCGGCTCGATCGTGAAGGTCATGCCCTGCTCGAACACCGTGCCGGCCCGAGGGTCGAAGTAGTGCGGGATCTGCAGGCTGGTGTGGAACTGATCGCCAATGCCATGCCCGATGAACTCGCGCACGATACCGAATCGACCGCCGTGGCGGTCGACCTCGGCCTCGATGGCCCGACCGATGTCGTGGACACGACCGCCGGGTTTCACAGCATCGATTCCCGCGTGCATGGCGGCGCGGGTGACCTGCACCAGCCGCCTGCTCTCCTCGTCGACGTCGCCCACCAACACGGTGCAACTGGTGTCGCCGTGAACGCCGTTGTGGTACACGGTGACGTCCACGTTGATGATGTCGCCGTCGGCCAGTCGCCGACTGTCGGGAATGCCGTGACAGATCACTTCATTGACCGACGTGCACAGCGACTTGGGGAACCCGCGATAGTTGAGCGGGCTGGGGTAACAGTTGCGGGTGATCGAGGCCTCGTGGCCGATGCGGTCGAGCTCGTCGGTGGTGATGCCAACCTCAACTGCGGCGCACACCTCGTTGAGCACCTCGGCGGCCAGCCGGCCGGCCACCCGCATGCGTTCGATCTCATCGGGGGTGCGCACCGCTTGAGCCGCTCGTCGCGACGGCTCGCCGTCGGTTGCATACTCAGGTCGTCCGATGCCGCCGGGTACCGGACGGCGCGGGCTGATCAGGCCGGCCTCAACGGGCGGTGAGGGCGGGGGACTGGAGACGCGCCGGGTGCGACGCCGCTTGCGTTTTGCCATAGCGGCAGTCTGTCACGCCTGCCGCGTTGTTCAGTCGGCGGGCGACGATGCACCGGCGGTGGATTTCGCCGCGGACCCGGTGGGCTTTGAGTCTGACTTCTTGGATTCGGACGAGGTCGAGGAGGATTCCGAGCTGCTCGGCTTGTCGGAGCCGGAGGAGGGTTTGGAGTCGGAGGAGGACGCGCCATCGGCGCCGGTCTTGGCGGTCGATGGGGCGCTTGAGGACGAACCAGAACCGCCGCTGCGGCTGTCGGTCTTGTAGAAGCCCGAGCCTTTGAAGGAGATGCCGGGGGTGGAGAACAGCTTGCGCAGGCTGCCCGAGCAGTTGGGGCACTCGGTGAGCGCGTCGTCGGTGAACGCCTGGCGCACCTCCAGCGACTCTCCGCAGTCCCTGCATCGGTATTCGTAGATCGGCATCACAACTCCAAGGGGGCGCTGGCACTCTCACCTGTCGAGTGCCAACGATACCGGGCGCTGGTGAGATCCCCAAAGCGGAAGGTCGTTTCCTTGGGTTCTGGTCGTAGGCTGTTGGCTATGAGTACAGCTGTTTCATCGCGTGTGACCAAGGCCGTGATCCCAGCCGCCGGATTGGGTACCCGCTTCCTGCCGGCCACCAAGGCGCAGCCCAAGGAGATGTTGCCGGTGGTCGATCGACCGGCCATCCAGTATGTGGTTGAGGAGGCGGTCGCCGCCGGAATCGATGACATCCTCATCATCACGGGCCGTAACAAACGCAGCTTGGAGGACCACTTCGATCGCAACTTCGAGCTGGAGTACCTGCTGGAGGCCAAGGGCAAGATGGACGAGCTGGGTGAGGTGGTCAACCTCGCCGACCTGGCCGACATTCACTTCGTGCGTCAGGGCGAACCGCTGGGTCTGGGGCATGCGGTCTCGGTGGCCCGCAAGCACATTGGGGACAATCCGTTCGTGGTCATGCTCGGCGACGACATCATGACCCACAGGCCGCCGTTGATCTCCGAGATGATGGATCTCCACTCCGAAACCGGCGGGTCGGTCATCGCCCTCAAGGAGGTGCCCCACAGCGACATCTCGTTGTATGGCTGCGCCGAGCCCGGCGTCCGCGACGGCAACGTGGTGGAGTTCCGAGGGGTGGTCGAGAAGCCGGCTCCAGAGGACGCCCCGTCCGACCTGGCGGTGGTGGGCAGATATCTGTTTACCCCCCGAATCTTCGAGTTTCTGGAGAACGCCGAGCCGGGTGTGGGTGGCGAGATCCAACTGACCGATGCCATGGATCAACTGCTCAAGGTGGAGCCGATGCACGGCCTGGTGTTCGATTCGGGTCGCTACGACATCGGGCAAAAGCTCGACTTCCTGCGTGCCACCGTGGAGCTGACCCTCGAGCGGGAGGACCTGGCGCCGGAGTTCTCGAAGTTCTTGGCCAAGCTGGTGGTCGACCGGGGTCTGGTGTGATTCCACTGGAGGAGGCCCGCTCCTACGTCCTGGGGCTGGGCACGCCCCTGGAATCCGTCGAGATGCCGGTGGGTGAGGCGGCGGGGCTGGTGTTGGCCGCCGATGTCGTGGCGGCGGACGCGGTACCGGGCGACGACAATTCGGCGATGGACGGCTGGGGCCTGCGTGCTGCCGATGCGACCGAACCCGGCACCACGTTGCGTGTGGTCGGTGCGCAGATGGCGGGTGTCGCCGACGAGGCCCTTCGCGTTGGGCCCGGGGAGGCGGTGCGGATCATGACCGGCGCCACGATCCCAGCCGGAGTCGACGCGGTCGAGATGGTCGAGCGCGCCGATGTGGACGGCGACTCGGTCACGCTGCACCTCCCGGTACCCGCGGCACAGTTCATTCGACGAGCCGGCGAGGATGCGGTCGCCGGTCAACGTGTGCTGCCGATCGGCACCCTGCTGACGCCGGCCGGCGTCGGGGTGGCCACGTCGGTCGGCGCCGCCCGGGTGACCGTGACGCGCCGACCCCGAGTTGGTGTGGTGTCCACCGGTGACGAACTGGTGAGCGGCGATCGGCCGCTTCGCAGCGGGGAGCTTCGCGACTCCAACCGTCCTGGGCTGCTGGCCGCCGTTGCCCGGTTGGGCGCCGAACCGGTGGATCTGGGCTGGGTTCCCGACGACGAGGCGCGCATCTCCGAGGTGCTGTTGCGCGGAGCCGAGAGCTGCGACCTGGTGCTCAGCTCGGGTGGTGTCTCGATGGGCGACGCCGACCTGGTGAAGGTGATCCTTGCCCGCCTGGGCGAGATGCGGTGGATGCAGGTGGCCATCAAGCCCGCCAAGCCGCTTGCCGCCGGAGTGGTCGGATCTACCCCGGTGGTGGGCCTTCCCGGTAACCCGGTGTCGTCGCACGTGTCGCTGCTGTTGTTTGGTGCCCCGCTGATCGCCCGGTTGGCCGGACGTCGCGACGACCCCATCGTTCGGGTTGGGGCGCTGGTCTCCGGCGGTCTGCCAGGTCACGCTGCCGGTGGTGGTGACGAGAAGACCCATTTCACCCGGGTTCAAACGTCGTGCGATGCGAACGGTGAGTGGACGGTTCGATCCGCAGGCGCTCAGGGCAGCCATCAACTGTCGACGATGGCGCTGGCCAATGGTCTGGCGGTGCAGCCTGGCGGGGTGGAGGTCCCGGCGGGCGCCACGGCGACGGTGTTGTTGCTGCCTAGTCTGAGTCGGATGCAAGAGCTCACCGACACCTTTGGCAGAGTCCATCGAGACCTGCGTATCTCGGTGACCGATCGCTGCAACTTTCGCTGTACCTACTGCATGCCGGCGGAGGGCATGGACTGGCTGCCTCGGGACGAGGTGCTGAGTTTTGAAGAGATCGAGCGGATCGCCTCCTTGTTGGTGGATCGCTACGGCTTCGATTCCATCCGGCTCACGGGCGGCGAGCCCACCGTTCGGGCGCACCTGCCCCAACTGGTCGCCAAATTGGCCCGCCTGGACGTTGACCTGGCGCTCACCACCAATGGCGCCACGCTGGCACTGGTGGCCCCGGCGCTCGCCGATGCCGGGCTTGACCGCATCAACGTTTCGCTCGACACCTTGCACCCCGCCAGGTTCGTTGAGATGACTCGCCGCGACTCGCTTGCGGCGGTCATCGACGGGGTTCGTGCGGCCAAGGCGGCCGGGCTCGATCCCGTGAAGGTCAACGTGGTTGCCATGGCAGGGGTCAACGAGGACGAATTGATCGACTTTGCCGCCTTCGGTCGGGCCGAAGGCGTCGAGGTGCGTTTCATCGAGTTCATGCCCCTCGATGCCGACCAGGCTTGGAAGCGCTCCTCGGTGCTGACCCAGGCGGACATTGTCGAGCGCATCAGCGAGAGGTTTCCGCTGGTCGCCGAGCGTCGCGGGCACGCACCGGCCGACCGATTCGCCTACGTCGACGGCGGAGGTGCGCCGGGCAGCAGCCACGTCGGTGTGATCGCATCGGTCACCGAGCCGTTCTGCGGCAGCTGTGATCGGGTTCGTTTAACCGCCGACGGCAAACTTCGCAGTTGTCTGTTCGCCATGACCGAGACCGACCTCCGGGGCCTGATCCGCGCGGGTGCCGACGATGAAGCGTTGGCAGCCGCCATCGAGGGCTGTGTGCACGGCAAGTGGGCCGGTCACCGCATCGACCAGGTGAACTTCATCCGTCCTTCCCGTTCGATGAGCCAACTCGGCGGGTAGGGATAACCTCGCCGCTCATGGCCAACCAACCCCTCACTCACCTCGATCCGCTGGGGCGTGCCCGCATGGTGGATGTCACTCAGAAGGAGGTCACGGCCCGCCGTGCGCTGGCGAGGGGACGGGTCTTGATGACGGCGGAGACCACGGCGTTGATCGCCAGGGGCGAGGTCTCGAAGGGCGATGTCCTGGCAGTTGCCCGGGTTGCGGGTATCCAGGCGGCCAAGCGCACCAGCGATCTCATCCCGCTGTGTCACCCGGTGGGCATCGGCGGCATCTTCATCAACTTTCGCATCGATGATGAGTGGGTGGAGGTGGAGGCTCAGGTGGAAACGGTGGATCGCACCGGTGTGGAGATGGAGGCGCTGACCGCCGTCTCGGTGTCATGTCTCACCATTTACGACATGTGCAAGTCGGTCGATCGCTCGATGATGTTGGGGGAGATCACCCTGTGGGAGAAGACCGGCGGCCGGTCGGGCACGTACCGTCGTGAGGCAGTGGCTGAGAGTGGCAATGACCGTGACGACGATTCCGAGTCCTTGAGACCCTTCAACCGCTGAGAAATTCAGACGTGAAGTTTGTCACGCGAATGTCATGATTGGGCAAGGCGCCCCGCCGGACGGCCATCAATCCTCGTGCTCGAGAAACCGGCTCGAAGCCTTGCAGTGCCTTGAAATCCCGGGCTTGTAGCCTATTTTGAATGAGGTATAGCCGCTGAATCCCTTGTGGGCAACGGTAAGTGGGCGGCCGGCGATGGGCGGATTCTGCGACTGGCTCGTTGGCGAGTTGGTGTCGTTCGTTCGTAGCAATCGTATGGCGTACGTGTTACAGTTCGTCGTTGTAACGAGAACATTCAGCTGTCGAGCTGAGTGGTTTCACCCCCCGACGCCCCCCGATTGGCGCCGGTATCCACCATCCAGCGTCCCTCGGTTCGTACCGTGGGCAGAGTCCAGGGAGTACAGGACCACGTGAGGAACCCTACGGTGCTGGTGTTGTTGGGATTGGCTGTGGTGTGGGCACTTGTGCTCACACCCGATTTGGTGCGGATGTATCGCCAAACCACGTCGCGCCGTCCCACAGGCCTTCGAAACGTCACACAACCCGTTGCACGGCGCAGCGGCTCGGGCGCGGTGAGCGCTCTTGGTGCTCCGACGGCAGTGTCGAACGCCGCCATGAGCAGAACGCAGGCACAGCAGCGCCGGGCCATGGTGTTATTCGCCTTGATGGTGCTCTGCGCCGTCACTCTGATCGGCGGGGTGCTCAAGGGTGGTTCGGTGTGGGCCGTACACCTCGGCGTCGACGTGCTGCTGGCCGGCTACGTCTACATGCTGGCCACCCGCGCCCAGAACGCACGTGCCTCAAAGGCCCACCGCTCCGAGCGTGCTGCCCGGCGTGGTGCCGCACGGCCCCGCCCCTCCTACCTGCAGCACCAGGCCCCGTCGCCGCAGCCGGCCGGTGCTGTCGGCGAGGTCTACTACCTCGATGATGTCAGGCCCGGCAACGCCGTTGCAGGCTACGCGGCGCAACCCGCAGCCGAACCTGCGGCGTACTACGACGACTCCTACGTCGACGCCGAGACCTACTACTCCGACGTGGACGGCCAAGATGCCGCCTACGCCGGGTACGAGGTCGACGACTCCCAGAGCGAGTACTACGACGAGTGGGCCCAGCAGCCCCTCCGTCGTTCAGTGGGCTGGTAACGCACTCCGGTTGAGCCGGTAGTGTGTCGTGATCCCAACATGGGGGTGTAGCTCAGTTGGCTAGAGCGCATCGTTCGCAACGATGAGGTCGTGGGTTCGATTCCCATCACCTCCACCCATGTGATGCAGACGTAAACGCAGAAGCCCCCGAACCAGTGGTTCGGGGGCTTCTCCATGCACGGGCTGAGTTGCCCTTTCGGGTGTGTCAGGCGGCGGTGAACAGGTTGGGTGCGCGGCCCCTGCTGGCGTGGTCGGGGTCGGGCCCCAGCGACTTCACCTTCTTGGCGGCCACCAGATCGTCAACCACCTTGCGCACGGTGCCGATGCTGGCACCGGTGCCGGATTCGATGTCGTTGTAGGTCCACGTGCCGCTGCGACCTTGAACGTGGGCGGCGACGGTGGCGGCGTTGACCCGCTGCGAGCGAGCCGAAGTGGCCTTTCCACCCTTCGTGCCAAACCCGGCCTGGGCAAGCACCTCGGTGGGCACACCTTGACGACGAAATGCGTCAGCGGTGATGTCTTCTTCTTCGGCAAACTGCTTGGCCACGGAAATGAACTCTCGGACCACGGATTCGCCATCGGTGCTGCGCACACGATCGAGCTCTGACTCCAAACGCAGACGCTCGATCTGGTCGTCAGTAGCACTCAGTTCTGCCTGTACCTCCTCAACTCGATCGTGGTCGATCACAGAAGTTGGATCACTGAGGTAGTTGAGGTACCGGCGGACTGCGGCTTCCGGATTGGTTGTGTCTTGGGTTCGTGTGCTTGATGCCATGAAGCCACCATAGGCCTCAGAAATGAACTTTGCACTTTGAACGGCATCCGCATCGCTCGAACCGTGTTGGCTACCCTATGAACGCTCTGGGCCCATAGGGTGAATCACCCGGCACCTTGTGGGGTTTGATCTCAGGGGCTGCATCACGGGGCCGCCTGGAGCGGCACATCAAACCGACTGGCTATTGCCGCCTGGCGCCCACCCGAAGGCGCTGAACATCCACGAATCGGCGGCCGGCGTGTGGTTGACTGACCGGGCGTTGGGCACGCGGGCGGAGCCGCACCTGAAAGAGGCGCGCCACCATGCTCTTCCCCACCATGAGTTTCGCCCTCTTCTTTGTGGTGGTGCTTGGGGTCTCCTGGAGGCTCAACGAACGGCCTCAGGCATGGAAACTCTTCATGCTTGCAGCCAGCTACGTGTTTTACGGGGCCTGGAACTGGCGGTTTTTGGCGCTCATCATCGGGGCGAGCGTGGTCAACCATCTGGTGACCAAGGCAATGGAACCCCGTGCAGGCGCAGCGCGTCGTGCCTGGCTGGTTGTCGGCCTGCTCGCCAACCTGGGCACGCTGGGCTACTTCAAGTACTACGAGTTCTTTACCGAGTCGCTGGTGAGATTGCTGTCTCCGTTCGGACTGGAGCCGCACGGCCTGGTGAAAACCGTGGCGTTACCGATTGCCATCAGCTTTTTCACCTTTCAGGGTCTCAGCTACCTCATCGACGTGTACCGGGGTGATGAGCGGACGTACTCCCTGCTGGACGTCAGCCTCTTTCTGGCGTTCTTCCCGCAATTGGTGGCCGGGCCCATCGTGCGCACCAGCGAGTTCATGCCCGAACTGCACAGCCGTCGCAACCCCGACGGGGTGGATGTGGCCCGCGCGGTGCGTCTGATTGGTCGAGGCCTGATCAAAAAGGTGGTGATCGCATCGTTGATGGCACAACTGGTCGATCCGGTGTTTGCCGCACCAGGCGGCTACACGGCATTCACGGTGTTTGTGGCGATCCTGGCCTACGCCGTCCAGATCTACGCCGATTTCTCCGGCTACACCGACATTGCCATTGGCGTGGCGTTGTTGCTGGGCTTTCACTTCCCAGACAACTTCGACCGTCCTTATGCGTCGAGCAGTATTCAAGACTTTTGGCGTCGTTGGCACATGACGCTGTCGCGTTGGTTGCTCGACTATCTCTATATTCCGCTGGGGGGCAACCAGGGCGGCCGGGCACGCCAGTACCGCAACCTCATCTTGACCATGGCGCTCGGAGGACTCTGGCATGGCGCCAGCGGCACGTTCATCGTGTGGGGCCTCTACCAGGGGCTTGGCCTGGCGGGCGAGCGGTGGATGAGGGACCGCCGCCAAGAGGGTCGACCGCTGTCGGCAGGGGTGCGAGCCGCGTGGGTTCAGCGCCGTCAGGCGGTGAAGGCGCTTGCGCAGGAGAACGCCGCGTTCGAGGCCACGGGGCAGGCGCCTACGGTGCCCGTCTCGCACGGTCAATGGAGCTTTGGGGGCTCCGGCAGGGCCCGGGCCACCTACGACACCGCCGGGCTGCGCCTCGACGGCGTTGAGGTGCGGGATGCCGGCCAGGGAGTCGGGTACGACGACGAAAGTTCGAACGACATGGGGGTGGCTCAGGCTGGTGCAGGAGGCCGGTGGCGCCGTCGCCGCCGCACCGATGAGATCCCCTTCGACGAGGAGTGGAGCCGGCTTCGGGCGGAGCTGGAAGACGACCGCCCGCCCCGCAGCGGGTGGCCACTGCCGGTGAAACGGGCGTTGGTGTTTGCCTTTGTGTGCGTCGGATGGGTGTTCTTCCGGGCACCGTCGCTGGGTGACGCGTTCGCCGTGCTCGGCCGGTTGTTCACCGGCTGGACAGGCGGGCAATCGCTGGTCACGCCGCTGATACTCGTGGTGGTCGCCGGCGCGATCGCTGCTCAGTACCTGCCCTCCAAGGTGGGCGACACCCTGGAGGTGGGGTTCTCCCGTTGGGCGCCACTTGCTCAGGCGCTGGCATTCGGCATCCTGCTCGCCGGGATCGACATCCTCGGTCCCCAGGGTGTGGCGCCCTTCATCTACTTCCAATTCTAGGAAAAACTAGAACAAAGCACTGGCTAACGTAGCATGCAATTGAGGTCGAACCTGATCGGGCGTCTCAGCCACCCGAGGTGGTGGGTTGTTGGCGATGAGTTCCTTGGTGAGGATCCTGGGGCCGAAGTCGGCTCTGGCTTGGGTGAGGACATCGGCGTCGGGGAGTTCGGTTGAGTACTAGGTGGCTGGTGTCTTTCGGGGTGACCTGAGGGCCGGGCCGGACCGGATGGTGGGGCTGGCTGTGACGGTGCTGGGTTGGGCTGGCTGGAGGGTGTGTGGGATGGGTGGGAACTGGGTCGGGCCGGTCGTGGTGCTGTGGTGGGGCCGGCGGTGGCGCCCGAGGAGGGCTTCTCTTGGTCTTTTAGGTTGCCGTGGCCCATCCGGTGGGGGTTGATCTCATCTCGAGCGCGCCGAGTCTGGCGACGTTCCGTGCTGCTGCGAGCAGCGCGAAGTCGGCGGCGACTTTCGTTTGGCCTCGGACTCTGGCCCGCCGTCCGCCGTGTTTGCGGAACATCAGGTGCGCGAGTTTCCGTTCGACCTTGGACCGGGTTGCCCGGTAGTCGGCCTGCCAATCGCTGTTGGTCTGTCGTTGCCGGGCGGCAGCTAACGCTGCTTCGAATTGTCCGACGCTGATCGTCCGCCCCGCCTTCGAGGTGGTGCACGCCTCGCGAAGCGGACACTCGCCACACGCGTCTCCGAAGGCGGCGGTGCCTGTGGTGGCGTCGGTGCTGCGACGGATCGTGACGGTCACGTTGTTCGGGCAGGTGACCGTGTCAGCGTCGAGATCGATGTTGAACTTGGCTTTCGAGAACCGGCCGTTCCGGTTGACGGGCTGCTGGGTCCGGCATCTCGACTCGACACCCGCATCGGTGAGGGCCTGTTGCATCCCGCCGGTCCCATACGCGGAGTCCCCATAAACAACCGGCACCTCGCCGTCGCCGTCGCCGTCGCCGTCGTGGGTGTCGGTGTCGGTGGGGAGGATGTCGTCGATGAGGTCGTTGGCGACCGCAGCATCACCGACGTTGCCGGGGGTGACGATCGTGGCGGTGATGATCTCGGAGTCAGGATCTTCGGCGATGTGGCCCTTGTATCCGTCGAAGCTCCGGGCTGCGGTCTTGTGGCCATGCCTCGCGTCGGGGTCAACAGTGGAGATCACCCGGTCCTTCGCGACTCTCCAAGCGATCACAAACCTGCCGTCATCATCGGTCTCGAGGTCCTGGCCGACCACCGTCGCCAACAACCCTGCAGCCTGAGTAACAGGCCCGGTGAGTTCCTGGCCGTCCAACAAATCGAGGCATGCGAGCGCGTCGACCGCGAGCGCGTCGACCAACACGGTCCGGTCGTGGGGGTCGTCCCAATCACAAACCGGTTTCCCCGCGGCCGTGTAGTCATCATCGCGGACAAGGACAGCCCGCAACTCGCCTTCCAGGCCGGAGCTGGCGGCTTTGAGCAGACCCCGGATCGCGGAACGGATCATCGTCACGGTGTCCTGAGTGGACACCGCGTCATAGATCGGCGCTGAGTCCATCACCCGTTTCAAACCGACCAGCCCCGCCTCACGAGCGACTCCCAACGTCACCTCGAAAATCCGATCCGGAGCAGCCGACCGGGCAAGCCGCGACCGCATGTCGACCAGCACCGTGTGAGCAAACCCCGGATAGTCAAAATCGAGGCCACCACAGGCGTATTTCCAGCGGGCATCGAACTGGAACGCCGACACCGCCTCACGATCCGACATCCCCAAAAACCGTTGCAACACCATCACCACCGCAACAATCCTCGGTGGCACCGACCGGCGCCCAGTGGCCTGGAACAGATCAGCAAACGCCTCATCGGGAAACAACACATGACACTCCCGATGCAACACCGACCAGACCGAATCGTCGGCAACAGCGTCACCAACGAACCCGGTCGTCGACCGGAAAACGTCAGCCTGCCGGGGAGTCACCCCGACCGTCACAACCCACACCAAACATCGCCCAACATGGGCACCATTTTGCCAGACCCGAACCTAAATCGCGAGCCTCAACCCCGACGCGAAAGACACCAGCCACCTAGGGAACAGCACTGCTCGGTAACCGGCATCGAAAACGGAGCGGGGCTTGGGCACGGAGTGCGAAATCGACAGCGGTGCGGTGCGAGATCGCCCACAGCCCCTTGCCTTGGCGTTCCAGTGAGGT
>ERZ1026810.338-NODE-338-length-30387-cov-6.924356_pt1 | contig 30387 bp, 35 predicted proteins | sample MGYA00520872_ERZ1026810 | MGnify/ENA primary metagenome ERZ1026810 (study PRJEB33270, sample SAMEA104284477) | anaerobic digester metagenome | biome: Anaerobic digester microbiome; feature: mesophilic sludge digester; material: Anaerobic digester biomass | place... | reverse complement strand
GAAGACGGCATACGAGATGCTCAGGAGTCTCGTGGGCTCGGAGATGTGTATAAGAGACAGGGTCAGAAAGGAGTAAAGAGAGATCTTCCGGAGAAATGACCTGATGGATATCTGAGACCACAATACGATGGAGCATGGCATTGATCTCCTCTCGCAGGAAGAGCAGAAGATCCCTCCCAGCCTGATCCAAAAGGGCTTTTTCCCTTTCCTCTTCCCCCCTTATTCGTTCACTGGCGGCTGATATCATCTGGTCAGCATCGAATCTTGCCCTGGAGAGAATAGCTTCGGCCCTCTGCCGGGCTTCATCCTCGATTTGTTTGGCCTTTTCTTCAGCAGCCTGGATTCCTTCCTGTTGTATTTTCTCGATCAGGTCCTTGATATCTTCAGCCATGTGAGAAACTCACCTCCGCTCTGAATGATTCTGATCCACTTATGAATCTTCGGAGAGGCACCCTTCTTGGAACGATGCTTTCCCCCACTCATTTCCTCTATTCGAATCCTTTTTCCTAATCACTCTCTCATCAGGTAAAAAGAACCGATCAGGTTGGTGAACTGTCTTCACGATCTCCAAGGTTATCTCCTCTCATATAGGTTCCTCTCCAATGCTTTGAACACCAATGCGGCTACCATTCAATCTCTCCGTTCACGATGGATAATTTTATTATTGTTACTTGCTAACAAGTAGCATAGTTTGGAGCTGGAATACCAGTGAGGTGAAACATAAATGCTCAAGCTGGAGGGAGTGACCAAAAAATTTGGAGGTCTTGTTGCAGTCAACGGCATTGATCTCGATATCCACGAGGGTGAGATCCTCGGGCTTGTCGGACCAAACGGTGCAGGAAAAACAACCCTTCTCAATATAATTTCCGGCATATACCGGCCGGATAAGGGATCTGTTCAGTATCGCGGAGAGGAGATTTCAAGACTCTCGATGGACAAGATCTGCCGCAGGGGGATTGCGAAAACATTCCAGCATACCCTCTCTTTTCCCGGTCTCACTGCGAGGGAGAGTGTGATGATCGGATCCCTTTTCGGTAATGGGCACAAGGCCACTATGAGTGGAGCTGCAAAAGAGGCAGAAGAATTACTCGGCCGGATTGGTTTTCCCCTTGAAAGGATTGACATGCCCCTCTCAAGCCTGAACGTGATCGAACTTCGGAGAACCCAGCTTGCCCGGGCACTTGCTTCGCGGCCCAAATTGATACTTCTTGATGAAATGATGACCGGACTCAATCCAAACGAAAGTACGGAAGCAGTTTCTCTCATAAAATCCATCCGTGACGATGGGATAACGATCGTCATGATTGAACACGTTATGCGGGTCATCCTGGGCGTTTCAGACAGGATGGTCGTCCTCGAAAGGGGAGAGAAAATCGCAGAGGGGAGCCCGGATGAAGTGGTGAGAAACCAGCGGGTTATCGACTCGTATCTTGGTGAACGATACATATGAACCGGGCAGAATCCCCGCTGCTCGAGATCAGGCAGCTCTCGGTCTTTTACTCTGGTCTTCAGGTATTGTGGGAGGTATCTCTTTTTATAAATAGGGGGGAGATAGTGACGCTCCTTGGAGCCAATGGCGCAGGGAAAACTACCCTGGTCCAGAGTGTCTTCGGATTGACAAAGGATCGGAAAGGGCAGATTTTCTTTGAGGGCACTGAAATTACCGGACTTCCTGCATTTGAGATGATAAAACGTGGCCTTGCTTTAGTACCTGAAAAACGTGAACTCTTCCCGAAGATGACTGTGGAAGAGAATCTCGAGCTTGGGGGATTTTCAAAGAGAGAGGGGATCGTCGCTCCGGAAGAGATTTTTAAGTTCTTCCCCATTCTCAAGGAACGGAAGAAACAGCTGGCAGGAACCCTTTCAGGAGGGGAACAGCAGATGCTGGCAATCGCCCGCGCCCTCATTCCCAAACCGGCTATGCTTGTGCTTGACGAACCGTCTCTCGGCCTTTCTCCCCTTATTGTATCTTCGGTCCTCGATGCAATCAAGAAGCTGAACCAGGAAGGTCTGTCTATTCTGCTTGTCGAGCAGAACGTTCAGCATGCGCTGGAAATGTCCCATCGGGGATATATTCTTGAGACAGGGAGAATTGTGAAGGGGGGGTCATCCTCTGACCTTCTCCATGATGACCAGGTTCAGGCAGCATACCTTGGAACGTAACAGGAGATGTCCCTCCCTCCACTCCGCCCCCCTTTGCCGAATTGATGGAAGACGATCATAGCCTCATCATATCATTCTGTTTCCTGCATACGATGGCCCGGAATCAGAAATGAACGAAAGACCCCCTTTCTGTGGTTCTGTTGGTTTTAAAAAAAAAGAGTAATTAAGACTATTGGACCTTTTTTTGCCTTTTTCCAAGGTATCCTTTGATCTTATCAGGCAGAGAGATGAGCCCTTTCGGCAGGAAGATGATGATCAGGACCAGAAGAAGCCCGATGATGACGAACCGAAGGTAGGTGAGTCCAAATGACTGGAGACCGTCCCAGATGAAGGTGATGAATATGGTTCCGACAATAGGGCCGGCAAGGGTCCCCAGCCCGCCGGATATCGAATAGATGATCGGCCAAAACGAGATATCCACGCCAAAAATTTCCGGTGTGATATATCCCAGATTATGGATTTCAAGTGCTCCGGCCACCCCCGAGAAGTATGCACTTACCAGGAACGCAAATAAACGGTACTTGACCGGATCGATCCCTGCAGCCCGGGCTTCTATTTCGTTTTCCCTGATAGCGGCAAACGCAAGACCTATCTTTGACTTCAGAATGAAATAGAAGAGGAGGATAACAAAGACCGCGATAAGCACGATGGAGTAGTATTCGATAAGCTGATAATTGGGAATGCTCGATGGGACAAGTCTTGGGGCAGCGATCCCATCCCAGCCTCCACTGATATCGGCGAATTGACTTACCATAAGGGTCTGGATAATGATGGCAAATCCAAACGTCACCATGGCGAGGAACCATTCTTTCAGCCTTACACAGATGATTCCGATGAAGAGTCCGACCAGGGCTGCCATGCCTCCGCCGATAAAGATAGTAATATAGGGCGAGAGTCCGCTCGCCGAAGCAACTATTGCAGAGGCATACCCCCCAAGTCCAAAGAAGGCGGCATGACCCAGGGATCCCTGCCCGGTATAGGTAAGGAAATTCCAGGAGGACGCATAGATGATGAAGATGACCATCAGAACGAGAACGGTAAGGAGGTAGAGGTTCATCCCGAAGATGAGCGGCAGGGTGACAGCAAGTAAAAGGAGCAGGATGACGCCGAGCAGCCTTGCCCTTTTCGACCCGATGCCAAGGGTCTTGTTCATATCAATCATTCTGCCGACTCCCCGAAGATTCCTGTAGGCCTCACGATGAGAACAAGAATTAGGATTATGAATGAGATTGCATCTTTCCATGCACCGCCAAGGGTGAGAATTGCGAAGTTCTCTGCGATTCCATAGATGAGGCCTCCGATTATGGCACCAGGGATACTCCCCAGACCGCCAATAATCACGATAGCGAAAGCTTTGACCGCCGGGATTGATCCCATATATGGATTGAATACCTGGCCGCTCACTACCCAGAGGGTTCCTGCGGCACCGGCAAGGCCGGCACCGATCCCAAAGGCGAGCATGTCCATCCTCTCGACATTGATCCCCATCAGCATTGCACCCTTCCTGTTCTGGCTGGTAGCCCTCATCGCCTTCCCCAGCCGGGTCCTTTGCATGAAGAGGAAGAGGATGATCAGGATTGAGATGGTGGTGATAACGATGATGAGGTAATCGAGAGGCAGATTCACCCCAAATATCTTCAGAGTTATGTGTTCAAAGGGGCTATGGATGGTCCGCCACTCATCAGACCATATCATCGCCGCTGCATTCTGGATGATGTAAATAAGACCGATGGAGATAAAGATCTCGTTCAGTTTTCCTGTACCGAGGATAGGGCGGAAACAGGTGCGTTCGATGATGACTCCGATAAGAATCAGGATGGGAAGGGAGGCCGCCAGTAGCACGTAGGGGTTGAATCCGGAGACGGCATAAAAGGTAAACGTGATATATGCACCAAGCATGAGCAGTTCTCCATGGGCAAAGTTGACAATCTTCATGACACCGAAGATGAGGTTCAGCCCGGTGGCCAGGAGAATGTAAATGCACCCGGCATATAATCCCCAGATCATGACCTGGATGATCAAATCGCTGCTTACCACCATAGATCCTACCTTGTCATGCGTACTCTAAAAAGAGAGAGGGTTTAGTCCTGGCCCGGTTCGTACCATTCAGGAAGGACAAAACTGGTCTCTTTCAGACCCTCGGGCCAGACTATCTTTGGACGCGTCTCTTTTGCACTCTCATCCCAGTAGAGCTGCTCCATCGTGAGCTCAAACTTGCTTTCCCGGCAATCAGGTGAGAAGCTGATCGTCTGGTCCTGCATGTTCTCAACCATCTGTGGCATCCGGATAGTGGCGAGAGCATCCCTGACCGCTGTTTTGTTGAGGGTCCCTGCATCCTCGACCGCTTTGGCGGCAATATAGACCCCTTCGTAGGTAGCAACACCCATCATTCCTGGGAATCCACCATATTTTTTGTCGAAATCGGTAACAAACTTGTTGTAGGCAGCTTCAGTAGGACCTTTTGGAACCGTGTAGGGGGAGAACCGGCTTTGCACGATCGAATAGTCGCCGTAGGTTCCTACCCCCTTGTAAAAGTCCGGATCATCATTCGGTTCAACTGCAGTAAAGATCTTGTTCAGACCGATATCCCTCATTGCCTGGGTTTCGATCGGGATCTGTTCGTTCAGAAATGCTGTTACGTAGATTACGTCCGGATCTGTATTCTTGATGCTGGTGAGAACGGTCCGGTAATCACTCTCGCCCATCTTGAATGCTTCTTCAGCAACAATTTCGATATTCAGACTACTATTGGTGATGGTATTCTTTATCGCGGTCTGGTGCCCCTTCCCGTAAGGGCTGTCCTGATAGAGGATAGCAAGCCTCAATGGTCTGTCAGCCGAAAAATTGTACTGACTATTGATTGCAGGCCTGACAGTATCGTCCAGGAAGAGGATGATCTGGCTTCCTGAATCATCGCAAGTCGGAGCATGGTGGAACATGTAGGTGGTATCAACATCAGTTCTCCGGGTGATAATTGGAGTTGATGCCCCGGTAATAATGTAAGGTACCTTATGTTCAGCCACGATCTGCTGATGTGCGGAGACCACGGCACTTGAAAATCCTCCGACCAGTATATCCACATTGTCCTGTGTAATCATACGGGACACTGCCTTCTGTCCCCCTTCGCGGGTGGATTCATCGTCTCCCTGGACAAGGCGGATCGGTACCTTCTTGCCGAGGTCCGCGACATAAACGCCACCATCGGCATTGATTTCGTCGGCTGCCAGCTCTGCAGACTGCCAGATATCCTTTCCAGTCGTGCTCGCAGAACCTGTCATCGATGCCACCACACCTATCTTCAGCTCTTCCCCTGGGGGTTTTTCTTCAGTGCAACCAGCGATCAGCACAAGGCTGATAAACACAATGAATAGTATTCCAAGAGTCCTTTTCATGGTTCTCCCGCTCTCATTTCCTTGCTATGTTATAGCATGACAATATGAGAGGAATAAAAATAAAGATTGCTATTCGTAATCGACGGTCCGATCAATACTTCGGTATGATATCGGATCTTTCAAGGGAGAATTTGCTTTTCCCTCCAGTGCCATGACAGTCGGCAAAACAACGATTTCAGCCCGGCTTCTTGAATGTTTTGTCATTACTCTCTCAGTTGGTTTGGAAGAGTGGTCCCCTTCAGGCAGATCAAATCGGGGCAATTATTTAGAATAAGTCCTCAACGTACTGCTTCATGTTTGGATTGCCGGATATAACCATTCTTGTAGTCGGGGGAGCAGTGCTTTTAATTTTCATTCTGCTCCTTCTCTGGGCTCTCTCTTGGAAGGAGGTCCGGGCATGATGGCGGAACCACTTGAGATAGTACTTGTCACTGCGTACTTCGTGGCCATGATCGCTATCGGTGTCTGGGCTTCAAAGAAAATTCAGAGTATGTCCGACTATGTCATCGCGGGGAGAACGCTCGGTTTCTGGGTTTTTACCTTCCTGATGATCGGTTCAGTCGCGTCAGGGATGTCGCTTCTCGGTGTTTCAGGACTCGGGTATAAATATGCATGGCCAACAATATGGGAGCAGCTTGCCGTCCCTCTCTCTATAGGATTCTGTATCATCTTCTTTGGAGTCAAGTTGTACGCCATATCGAAGAACAGCAATTTTCTGACGGTCCAGGATTACTTTGCCATGCGGTACGAGAGTGAAACTGGTTTACGTGGTCTCTCGGCGATCGCAGGGATCGCAGTATCCCTGATCTACCTCGCCGGACAGTATACTGCAATAAGCATCGTATTGATGTGGCTTTTTGGAATCCCGCACTGGATCGCCCTTTTGCTTGGTGCAGCAATCGTGACAGCATACACCGTGATAGGAGGATTGTATGCCGTTGCCTGGACAACGCTGGTACAGGGATTGATCCTGATCGTTGGAGTGATTATCATGGCACCCTTCGTCATCAATGCTGCAGGAGGTTTCTCTGCAGTGAACGAGTATCTCGGTTCTCTCGATCCTGCCTCGGTTCTACCCTGGTCAAGCGGGCAAGGGGCGGTGTTCACACCTGAATACATTGTATCATTCTTTGTGCTCCTCACCATCGGCCTCGCATGTGCACCACATGTGATCAACAATGTCCTGGCGGCAAAGGATGCCAACTATTTCAAATGGACACCCCTGGTTGCTTTTATCATCTATGGGGTTGTCATGTTCCTTCTGAAATTTTCAGGTTTTGCAGGAGTTGTCCTCGTAAAGGAAGGGATAGTAACGCTGCCGGCAGTGAAAAATGCCTCTGATTTCATTTTTGTGTACGGAGTTCAGCACGCATTCTCGTCCTTGGTACTCTGGGGGGTTTTTGCAGTCATAGTCCTTGCAGCGGTCATGTCCACCACAGACCGGCTTATGCTTACTATTGGTACCTATTTCTCCTGGGATATCTATAAGAAGATACTCCGGCCGACTGCATCCGATGATACGGTATTGAAAGTAAGCAGGATCTCGGTATTTTCGGCAGCAATTGTGACACTCCTCATGGCCCTCAATCCCCCTGATATGCTGGTATGGCTCATATGGGCCGGTATCGGTATCATGTTTGCTACCTTTGCAGTCCCGCTTCTAGCAGGGCTGTACTGGCGACGAGCTACCAGGCAGGGAGCTATCGCAGCAATGGCACTCGGACTTGGATCCGCCCTTGTTTTTGGAGGCATCAGCTATTTTAAAATAGCCTCACTTCCGGTCCATTTCTCCCTGTATGGCTTTTTCATCGCTCTGGGGTCTATGATTGTCGTGAGTCTGCTCACAAGGCCTCACAGCGAGGAGGTATTAAACAAGACCATGACAGGATGGTACATCCGTAAAGTGGAATGATTCTTCCCGCATTGAAATATCCTTTTTTACCTTCAATTCTCCATTAAATCCGGCTAAATGAAAATATTCACGATTATTTGACATGAGCGAAGCCGATCCAGGATGGAAGTCCTGTTGAAGTATAGTATCGACCGCGTATCCTGCGCGTCTTTTATTGAATTATTTTTTTGATGGATATAAAAACAAAGAATAACAAAAAGTATTTATTACATTAGTGTATACTAGGGTATGCCTCAGAGGGGAATTCTGGGGATACGTGCAAAGATTTGGCCAGCCGGAAGATCCAAACGGCTCGAAGATCTTCCAGCGACAAAGAGGTCAAGTCTCTGGGCCGAACAAATGTTCAGGGAGATCCGATGCAGCACGGAACGGATCCATCCATCATAACGGCATGACGATGGATAGGTGATAAAGACGTTCCCGTTCACTGGGCCGCACAGAGGTCTGGAGAACATGATGCTCTGTTACTGTGAATAATCCGGTCAGAACAGCGGAAGACCGGAATATGAGAGAGAAATAGTACCAGAGGGCTGACCATGTGATCCGCACATAACCTCCTGGGGCACACCCATTTTCTCGAATGTTGGTTCATACAGACTCAGATGAATTCTTTGTATGAGGAATGTTTTGTAGGAGACTTGTGCAATAGCGGAGCTATTGAACAGTAACACAGTTATGCTCTTAACGCAAGGCAGTAGTCTTCGACTTGATCTGAATGAATGCAAGAGATGAATCTCATGTTTTCATGATTCACAGAAAAGAAATCCCACCCCATTTCTCTTGAAATTTTCAGGTGGCATCCTCAGGAGGTCTCAGCCCTGCCTGAATCCAGGCAGGACGTCAACCATTGGACTGAACGTTCATTCGGTGACTTAGTTGGACACTAATACACCTGATATAAAATTGAAAGGATTGCTTATTAAATCTTTTGTATTCTTCCGGATAAAAAATGCTACGGAAAAAATGATACGGAATTTTTAACGGATCATATCCCGTCCCCTGAGGCTCTGGTGGTGACACCGGGGTCCTCCCACGGGAGTTTGAAATTTATTCCGGTCTTTTCCTTCTATTGGTGGCGGATAAATCCTTGGGATAAGAGATCATCAAGCCACCGGTCGAGATATGAAGCAAGTTCGTTTTTCATCTGCAAATTGACCATTCCGGGTTTGGGATACACTATTTTCCGGACTGATCGGTCCTGATATGACGTTGGTTCAGCCACCTTCTTTTTATGGTCAATCCGGATTTCAACATCCGGGTCAGAGATCACTGAACCCTCCTCAACCCGGTTCTGAGACAGGGCGTAGCAGTCATCAGCGATCCTGTCTATGCACAGTGGTGTAAAAGGCGGCTTTTCGATAACAGCGTATTGCCGGACATCAAAGACGCCCATCCTGTTCAGTTTCAGGTAAATTTTTTTATAGATATCTTCCACTTGCATACCTTCTTTATACGCAATTCAGAGAGCGAGCCTATAAATATTACCCCTTACGGCCTGATACTGCCCTGGTAAGTCCTGATAGCATGAAAGAGCAGGCTGGCCATGCAGGCATTTACCAGGGCTGTTACCGTGATCACTATCGTCATCCTGAAAAGAAAGACCATGGGATCGGAGAATGCAGCAAGAATCCGGACGCTGTTCATTGACAGAGCCAGAGCCGTATATGCACCCCCACTCGCAACTGTGGCAGCAAATGCGGCAACGAAGGATGCCACTCTCTTGTGATACTGAAGGGAAAGGAAGGTTATCAGGCAAACCGCAGCACCCAATGGCTCGGATAACAAAAAAGCAGGATTAACCAGAGACTGGCTAATGAGCGCGGTAATGATACCGCTGAGAAGTCCTATCCCTACCGCCCCCCCAAATGAACGCAAAAAGACCATTATGATCACACTATAGAATGCAACCATCACATTCGGAGTCACCAGCTCTCCGGCCATGACGAGCACAAATCGAAGGATAGTGCCTGCACTGAGCAGAACTGCAATCAGGAACATATCCCGTGAATTCATCATGGATCAGGAATGCCCTGTAACTTCCCAGGATAAGTACCTTGTTGTCGAACCAAGACCTTCCGTAGAATAATGTGGCATTCAAGAAGCGAGATGCCCGGCGAGAATTCGGATACCGATTCCCACAAGTACGATCCCCCCGGCAATCTCTACTGGACGACCATAATGTGCGGCCAGCCGGGACCCTAACAATACGCCAAGGAATGAGAATATGAAACTGGTAATGCCGATAATGAGAGCCGGGAGAACAGTACCGGTCGAGAGAAGGGCGAGGGATAACCCAACACCGAGCGAATCGATGCTTGTCGCGATAGCAAGGATGATCAGGGTTGTCAGGTTCAGATAATTCCGGTCAGGGGTTTCTTCACCAATGAAGCCTTCATACATCATTTTTACCCCGATAACAGCAAGGATGCAGAACGCTATCCAGTGATCGATGAAACCGATTATCGATGCGATCCAGCTTCCTGCCGCCCATCCGGCGAGTGCCATTCCCATCTGGAACCCCCCGAAGAACAATCCCATCACTGCAGCGGATAATATCCTTCTTTCCTTTATCACGGTCCCAGCACCCAGTGAAACGGCAAAACAGTCAAAAGCAAGAGCTATTGCAATAATTGCGACCGTGAGGATTTCCATTGGGATTACGTGTGACATATCACCAGATAAGCCTGTGCAAGTATTGATTCGAAAATTCCACGGCAGTATAGCGTGATATGACTTAAACGTAAGAATAAAAAAGTTTTTTATCGTCTGAAGAGAATACTTGCCATGCTATAACTTGGCAGGGTGAAGTTCTATTCCTGTTTCTGAGTATGATGCGGTATATCGGCATTCGATCGATGATCCGGAGACATTCTGGGGCCATGCTGCCGAAGGGATCTCTTGGGAAAAGAAGTGGAATAAAGTTCTATCAAACTCAAGCGGCCCTCATTACCGCTGGTTTGAAGGTGCGATCCTCAACACCTGTTACAATTGCCTTGATCTCCATGTGGAGCGGGGAAGAGGGGGTCAGACAGCCCTTATTTATGACAGCCCTGTCACCTCTGTGATCAGAAAATTCAGCTACCGTACCTTAAGGGATCTGGTGGCACAGTGTGCCGGAGGACTGATCAGGGAAGGGGTAAAGCAGGGGGATCGGGTAGTTATCTACATGCCCATGATCCCGGAAACAGTCATCGCGATGCTGGCTTGTGCACGGATAGGTGCAATTCATTCAGTGGTATTTGGCGGTTTTGCTGCCCGGGAGCTGGCTGCACGAATCAGAGATGCACAACCCAGAATGATCATTTCAGCATCCTGCGGCATTGAGATCACACGGGTGATTCCGTATAAACCTCTTCTTGATGAAGCAATACAGCTGGCAGAAACAGGCCCTTTGCGATGTGTCATTTACCAGCGCCATCAGCTCCTTGCATCCCTTGTTGAAGGGAGGGACATTTCATGGGATCAACTGATGGACAATGATCAGCCTGCAACATGTGTTCCTTGTAAAGCGACAGATCCCCTCTACATCCTCTACACTTCAGGGACCACAGGTGTCCCAAAGGGGGTGGTACGGGATAACGGCGGGCATCTCGTTGCACTCAACTGGAGTATGTCAAATATATATGGTATGAAACCTGGAGAGATCTTCTGGGCGGCGTCAGATGTAGGGTGGGTAGTAGGACATTCGTATATTGTCTATGCACCCCTTGCATATGGCTGTACAACCATCCTCTACGAAGGAAAATCGGTGGGAACCCCTGACCCCGGGGCATTCTGGAGGGTGATTGCAGAGCATGGAGTACACGTTCTCTTCACCGCCCCGACGGCTTTTCGTGCAATCAAGAGGGAGGACCCGGATGGTATGCACATTAAAAAATACGATCTGTCAAAGTTCCGGATGCTCTTTCTTGCCGGAGAGCGATGCGATCCCGATACGCTCTTATGGGCAAAAAAGAGGCTGAATGTGCCAGTGGTTGATCATTGGTGGCAGACAGAAACAGGTTGGGCGATAGGGGCTAATACGGCAGGTCTGGGTCTGCTGCCGATAAAGCCGGGTTCATGTACCAAACCAGTACCGGGATATGACGTACAGGTACTCGATGAACATGGTGAGGAACTTCCCCCTTCCCAAATCGGAAACATCGTGATACGGCTCCCTCTTCCGCCCGGCTGCCTTACCACGCTCTGGAACAATGAGCGTGACTTCTCTACCACTTATTTGGCTGAATACCCCGGTTATTATCTTACCGGGGATGCAGGTTTCATCGATAACGATGGTTATCTCTGGATTATGGGCCGTATTGACGATATCATCAATACTGCAGGGCATCGGCTCTCAACAGGGGCAATGGAAGAGGTGCTTGCATCCCATCAGGATGTAGCCGAATGTGCAGTGACAGGAGTTGCCGATGAAGTGAAGGGGGAGATCCCAATCGGATTTGTGGTTCTCAAAACAGGCGTGATTCGTGATCCCTCCGGTATCGAACAGGAACTGATCCGCCTCGTACGGGAACGAATCGGGCCCATAGCATCGTTCAAGATAGCCATCGTGGTCCGAAGGCTCCCAAAAACACGATCAGGAAAGATTCTTCGGGGGACCATGAAAAAAATTGCCGACGGAACCGAATACCGGATACCGGCAACCATTGATGATCCTACCATTCTCGATGAGATAAAAGAGAGCCTTTCCAGCATAGGATACCCCAAAAAAACCAGATACTCAAAGAACTAAGAACAACAATTTTTTAGAATCCTCGGATCCCGGTAAAAAGGGATTATTTTTCCGAAACGTTCAATTGAGGCTGTAAATAGTGTAGGTTAGAAGTGTGGCAAATGAAACCCATAAAATATAGGGAACGAGAAGCCAGGCAGCAGCTTTCCGGACAGGATAGAAAAGAATCATTGTAGCCACAATCGAGATCCAGAGAAGGATAATGACGAGGAGACCGAAAAAGGTCGACTCCAGGCCGAAGAAGGCATATGACCAGAGGATGTTTAGGATCAGCTGGATGGTGAAAACAAGAAGAGGAATACGAACATCACGCCCTTTGATTCCTTCCATGATTACAAGATACAGGGAGATCCCCATAAGAATATATAACAGGGTCCAGACTGGTGCAAAAATCCATGCTGGCGGATTGAATGCTGGTTTTATGAGTGTCGAATACCATGAGCCGGGCCCGGTAGTGGTGAAAAGTGATCCTAGCAAACCAGCACAGTTACAGAGCAGGACCGATCCGATTAAGATACCTCCTGCCTTTGTTTTGGATACACTCTCTTGCATAGGATATCCTCCTATGTGATGCCATATAATAGTAACTTAAAAAATTTCCTTTTTCAAAGCCAGGAGGAAGAATGATTAAAATCCGTGTCCGGTCCTGTTGGAAATCCGAAAAGGGCCCCCAGGAGGGGACTCCGTATTTCATCCAAGGGCATACTGAAATGAACGTGACCGGCAAAACAACGGGAGGCAGCCAGGATGTCCTGAAAGGGGAGATATCCTCTTCCCCTGTACTTTGGCATATGTTAAATGTATCATGGGCCTAACAGCTGTGCGGAAACCAATGGCACATGGGAACGTAAGGATTGGGCTTGTCCAGACCATGGTATCTGGAGATGTTGAAGAGAACCTGTCACGAACCCTCGCATTTTGCCGAAAAGCCGCTGATGAGGGAGCCCGGATCATATGTCTCCAGGAACTCTTCAGGACACCCTATTTCCCGCAGGAAGAATATTGCGATGCTACCCTCTATGCAGAACCAGTCCCGGGAGAGACCACCACCAGATTTGCAGAGTTTGCCAGGTACTTCAAGGTCACTGTCATTGTCCCCCTTTTCGAAAAAGGCGATGGGGGAAGGTATTACAACTCAGCCGTGGTGATCGATGAGAATGGGACGATCATGCCTCCTTATCGGAAAGTGCATATCCCCCATGATCCCCTCTTTTATGAACAAAATTACTTTTCAGGAGGAGATTCGTTCAGGATCTACTCCTGCGGACCAGTTAAGTGTGCAGTCCTGATCTGCTATGACCAGTGGTTCCCGGAAGCAGCACGGGCGGTAACCCTCATGGGTGCCGATGTTATCTTTTACCCGACCGCAATCGGATGGATAAAGGGGCTTTCGGATCCTGCAGAAGGGGACTGGCGGGTTGCCTGGGAGACGGTCCAGCGGGGGCATGCTATCTCCAACGGGGTATATATCGCTGCCGTGAACCGGTGGGGAACTGAGGGAGATCTTACCTTCTGGGGAAGTTCATTTGTCTCAGATTCGTTCGGAAATGTCCTTGTCCGGGCAGGCAGCAACCGTGACGAAGTGGTCATAGCAGACATATCTCTTGACCTGAATGAGATGGTTCGGTCCGGGTGGGGTTTTCTCCGGAACCGGAGACCTGAAATGTACGGGATTCTTACCCGGGGGACGTGAGAGGGTGCCGGGACCAGAAGGGCTGGTGGGTGCGACCCCTCGTTCTCTGGGATTCCGGATGCCGGCCGAATGGGAACGCCAGGAGGGGGTGTGGTTCTCCTGGCCAAAGGATCAGGACACCTTCCCGGATCTCATCGCGGTTGAACAGGCATATCTCCAGATTATTAGGGTGATCTCCCGCTATGAAGATATCCACCTGCTCGTCAGTAATGAAGAGGTCGGCCAATATCTGTCCGATATTTTCCAGGAAGAACGAATAAGAACTGAACACCTGATTATGCACCGGATAGAGTATGCGGATGTCTGGTTCAGGGATTATGGCCCGAGTTTTATTACACGGGAAAAAGATGCGTCTCTTGCAATGGTGGACTGGACTTTTAATGCATGGGGGAATAAGTATCCTGGCCTGCTCCGGGATGACACCATCCCCTCTGAAATGAACAAGGAACTCACTATTCCGCGATTTGTCCCAGGTATCGTTCTGGAAGGGGGTTCAATCGATGTGAACGGATGCGGCACAGTACTTACGACCGAACAGTGTCTTCTCAACCGCAATCGCAACCCCGGTCTTGATCAGAGCTGGATCTCATGGTACCTCAGGGAATACCTGGGTTGCTGCCATGTCATCTGGCTTAAAAATGGGATTGTGGGAGATGATACAGATGGACACGTCGATGATATTGCCCGTTTTGTCAACAATAATACCGTCCTGTGTGCACTTGCAGAACATCCATGTGATGAGAATTATTCCTCGCTCATGGAAAATTACCAGATACTCAAAAGAGCCGCGAATCAGGACGGAACACCACTCACGGTGATTCCCCTCCCCATGCCCGGTGAGGTCTGGGATGATAACAGGCTGCCTGCAAGTTATGCCAACTTTCTTATCACGAATCAGGTCGTTCTCTTTCCATCATTCGGGGATCCGAATGATGAGATTGCTGAAAAAGTCCTCAAGGGAGCATTCCCTGAAAGGGAGGTAATAGGAATTGATTCAAGGGAACTTGTACGCGGCCTCGGAACAATCCACTGTATCAGCCAGCAGCAGCCCGAATCCCCCAAGAGAGAATTAGTAATGTGATAAAGGCGGACCCTCGCCCTGAAACTCGCTGGCACCACCCCAGATGGAAATATTCAGGTTCCAGAAGGGGTGTTCATAGAAGAGAAAGTCCGACAGGTGCATACCACGGGAAAATTGAACATCAAGCCACGATACCACCAATGGATATTACCTGTGTATCCTTTCAATCACCATGACCTTTTTGGGATACTGGCATTGAAATGGGAGGGCGATCCAAGGTACAACACCGAATTGCTGGATTGAGAAGAATGGAGGTCACAGAACCAGGAAGGATATCATTTGGAGATCCCTTGTCGATCGATGTTGACCTGGAAGGTATCCGGAGGGTCGATATGCACTGTCATACTGATCACTCCGATGCCCCAGTCAAAGTATCTGATGCCCTCCGCGAAGCAGAAAGAAAGAACATAGGGATAGCCATCACCGATCACAACCAGGTGAGTGGCAGCATTCTGGCGATAAAGAGTGCACCATCCACGCTCGTCATTCCCGGAATTGAAGTGAGTGCCCTTGACGGCCCGCATATCCTCATTTATTTTTACCAGCCCGGGGATTTGCAGGCGTTCTACAAGACTGCAATAGAGAGAAAAAGACAGCGAAGCCCTTACCTGGCTATCAGGTCATCCACTCAGGAAATCCTGGACCAGGCATCAGGATATGCCTGCATCTGTAGTGCTGCACATCCTTATGGATATTTGTTGTTCAACAAGGGAATCGGTCGATGTGTTGAAAGGATGTACCTGAAGGAGGCGTTGATATCCCGCTTTGGGGCACTTGAGGTAATAAGCGGCGGGATGCAAAGGTTCGAGAACATCCGGGCTGTGGAGCTGGCTGATAAGTATGACCTTGGAATTACGGGAGGATCCGATGCACATCTCCTGAGAGACTACGGGGGTGTGCTCACGTATGCTTACTCTGAAGATGTGGAAGAGTTCCTTGATGCCGTGAGAAAACAACAAAATTTTGTCATCGGGAAGGAGAGAAACCTGATGGAGAAGAGCCTGATGGGTGCCCTGATTGCCCCACGATACCTCCCTTTTCTCATCCCTTCGATTGCCATTCATTATGAGCAGAATGTCCCACGGATCAAAAAATTTTTTTTGAAAAAGACGGGGCGATGGAAGAATGAGCCATGAGGAACTTTCGCAGGAAGAATCGTGAGGGAGTGCCGCAACATCTTCATCCCGGCTTGGATCAACTCTTTTGCGACAGGGGGGAGTGATCAGATAAAAGCCTGTCCCGCTTTGATATGCCACCATAAATCTCATGGAGTAATTACAGGGGTATGCCGGTTTTGATTCACACCAGGGGATTTACGGGTATTACAAGGCCCGGTATTTTCCAGATAATACAGAACTGATTGGCGGGAGGATGATGCAGCAGATGTAATTTTTTATCCAATCTTCCCGGAACCATAGTTTGTTTTCAGCCTGATGAGACTTACGCCGGGGAGATTTGCACCTCTCAATTTCAGAGAATCATGCCAGGGCATCAAGGAAGGTCAGGCACATTTTTCCTCATAACAGCTACAGATCCTCTAAATCATTGTAAAGCCAATGAAAGAGAGAGATTACTATGATGTCCAGACTCTGCACCCTCTTCCTTGTCGCATTCCTGGTGTTTCTCTGCGGTTGTGCGACACCGGAGGTCAGGCCGGGCGTTTCACCGGAAGAACTTGGAACGCTCCAGGATCAGGTTCGCGAATTCATGGAAAATCCCGGTTATACCATTGATGTGAACAATATTACCGTACATGAGGGGGTTCTTCAAATAACAAATCACAATACTTCGTTCCTCATCAATCCTGTAGACTACTCAGTATTACGGGCTGAATTTTCAGGACAGGATGCGGTACATTCGATAGCCAATACCAGCCTCCATACCCGGGCGGTCGATGGGATCCAGACGTTCTTCCAGAATGATTCATTCGATCCAGTCATAACGAAAGCCGTATTTGATGATGACCGATATGAGATCGAAGGCCCGGGTATGTTCTTCAGGGTGAACGCAACAACCGGAACTGTTGTCTCTTTCCGGCTTATCGGGGATGATTCAGTGCAGGCACTGAATGGGAGTGAACAATATGCTGGGGCAAGGGAAGCATTGAACAGCACATTGTAAAGTGGGTTAACGGCATTCAACTCCTTTTACCAATAATTAAAAGGAGTATATCGCGTGATAGACAATCCCCTGGAGTCAAGCCTTTGGCTTATACCCGCCTCTGATATGTCCCCGCGATGCAACAGACCGGATTGGAGAATACAAATCTCCTTGTAGAACATATTGAAAGGTATGTCACCTTTTTTCGTGGATTTGGGAACTCAGACTCCTGTATTTTCCGACAGGATTGATCAGAAAAGGGGAGTAAAACCTTTATACCTATTTTTTTGGTTTTTAGAAGAAAAATGATAAATGGGGACCTCTTTTTTCCGATATGGACATGATCAGTTATGGAGAACGGGCATCTGGTGTGCCCATTCCGGATATCAGTCCCGAGAGAATCCGGGCGCCTTCGAACCCGACGGTCCGCTGACTGCCGTGCATCACATCGATAACCCGGATACCAAGGAGGGAGGCGAGAGGACGTTCCAGCATCCCGCCCAGGATCAGGTCAATCTTCTGTCCAACCAGTGCTTCTTGAATTGCCTGATGATCTGGTTCAATGAGAATCAGGCAATCCTTTCCTGCAGCCTCTTTTATCTGATCAAATGAGGGGGGCGGGAAGTCCAGAACGATGAGGGAAGGCAGGCATGAGAGATCGCCGAGAAACCGGGAGAGAGCAATGGCACGGGTTGGCCCTGAAAAGATGGCGATACGGAGTGAGGAATGAGGGAGAGGAAGGTCCGTATCCTCTCTCTGATTTTCCTCATTGTGAGGGAGCAAAAGCGCTGTCCTTATCTTATCCAGAAAGGTTTCCGTAGCTCTTCCCCCGACAGGCAGGTCACACAGTACGTAGGGGGTGCCAAATTTTTCGAAGAGTTCCTGGGCGGCATCCCTCCCCGATGCTTCGCAGACCACAACATTCAGGGATACATCCCCGATGCGAAGGAGCTGATCCTTCCGGAGCCCTGCAGTGAGTACGGCATTGACTGAGATCCCCGATCTGGCAAGTATCTCCCGTATTTCCTGGAGATCAGGCCCGGCCCGGAGCACCCCGATCAGATTGATCGTTGAGGGGAGTGATTCCCCGGTTTTTTCTGCAAGGGTTGATGCGATACGGGCAAGGGTATGCTTATAGCCTCCTGCGTGATCCCCTTCAAAGCCACCTGATTCAATGGCAATCGCCCGTGACCTGATGGATGCACCACTTACGGCAGCATTCACATCCTCGCCAATGATTCCTGATGCACAGCAGGAGAGAACAAAAAGAAAGTCGGGATGAAATGTCCCGTCAAGCTCGGTTATTGCCCTGGTGAGTTTCTCCTCAGCGCCAAAAATCACATCGTGCTCATCGAGACACGTTGAAAATATCTCGCTTGGCCGGTCACCCCTAAGACCAAGAATATAATTAATGTGGTAAACGCATCCCTTCGGACCATGAACAAGGATAATGGCATTTTTTATCGTCGAAAGCGCTTTGATGGTACCGAACAGCTGACAGGTACTCCTCGGAACCCGGAATGCCGTTCCAGACATCATTGCACCCTCTTTCACTGGAAGATGATATCCCTGCCGGATCAAAAAAACCTGCAGTGCTGCCGGATTCCTGACAGGTTATTTTGAGGTGCATTCCGGATCCTGCCCACAAACGTGAACCATCGCTATGATCGGAAATAGCGCCCTTCATTGGATAGTTGGCAGGATTCTCCCTTAATCAAATAGTACATAATATCCTTCCTACAGGAGACTACCAACCCCCATTGCTACTGCAATTCCTGCAAAAAGGAGACCTATTGCTCTCCTGAGTGTCCGCTCCGGAGCTCTCGGGGCAAAGTATGCCCCGGTATACCCCCCGATAAGAGCTCCGGTGGAGAACAAAACTACGTAGGTGGTCTCAACATGGCCAAGTAGGGCATGGATCCCACCTCCTGTCATCGAAGTAAAGAGGACGACGAGGGTGGAGGTCGCGGTGGCAAAATGGACCGGCATCCCGGCGGTTACCAGCGCAGGTACATTGATCACCCCCCCTCCGATTCCAACCAGGCCGCTCGCAAGGCCGGACATCAGTCCCCATGCGAGATAGTGGAGGTAATAGATCCTGTGCTTCACGCTTAAGGAGAAGCAGTCATTGCAGACCTCGTCGCAGGAAGGCCCGGCAGTAACCGGCCAGACAAGGGGAAAGGAGGGGAAGAGCAGTTTTATGGACAGGAAACCGACTATCAGGGAGAAGAGGACGCTTATGAGAGTTCCTGGCACGAAAACGGTAGCATATGCTCCAATGATGGCACCGGTCATTCCCGGGACTATCAGGCAGAGCGTACTGCGGAAGAAGATCCGTCCCTGTCGCAGGTAGGATACTGAGGCAGCAAGAGTGGTAAAGATGATAACAACGAGGCTTGTTCCGACAGCCTCTGCGGGTGCAAGCCCGAAGATCAGAGTGAGGATTGGGACATAGAGAAAACCACCGCCCACTCCGGCCATCGCTGCAATAAAGGCAGTAGCAAGGGCAAGCACGATAGCAGCAATGGCAAGGAGGGGGGACATGATGAATTCACTTCTGAGAGGATTTTTGGTCAGAGACCAGCGTGAAGGGAGATGATTTCTCTGGTTTGATTGGTATTCCTTTCATCCTTTATCACCAGACCCGCCGATCAAAATCCTTCAGATCCATTAAACGACGAAACCTTGCATGATACTCGATTGCCTCGTTATCCCTGCGAAGCCTCGAAAGCAGGAGACAGCTATTATTCAGGGCAGTGATATCATAGGGATCGAGTCTGAGGGCTTCTTCAAATGCTTCAAGCGCTTCCTGATACCGCTCAAGACTGTCAAGGGTTACTCCGCGGTTGGCATGCACAACAGAGACCCCGGGATTAATCCTGATACATGCATTGTACGATGCCAATGATTCTTCAAATCTCTCCATGTCAGCAAGGCAGACACCCCGGTTGTACAGAGCTTTCGGATAGGTGGGAGAGAGGATGAGGGCTTTTTCGTACACAGCAACCGCATTCGCCGGATCATGTGCCTTGTAGGTACAATTCCCCCGGATGAACCGTGCTTCCGTGTGTGCCGGATCCAAAGACAAAGCCATATCGAGGCAATCAATCGCAAGTGATGCCCTGAAAAGATAATACCGCGTGAACCCGCGCGCAAACCAGGCATCGGAAAATAGGGGAGCACGGCATATCGCCTTTTCACAACACCTGATAGCTTCTGAGAAGAGACCAATCCTGTCAAGCGTCAGGGCTCTTTTTATGAGTACTTCAGGGCGGGAAAATCCGGTTTCAGGTACCTTATCAAAGAGCGTGAGTGCCTCCTGATACCTGCCTTCATCAGCAGCAAGACCTGTCGCTTCTGAAACAATGATAGCCGCGTCCTCCCCTGGTTTGTGAAGATCAATCCCGGTATTGTTCAATGGATGTTTCCCAGTGTGGACTTTGCCGGATCACCGGAAATATTTATTTGTCTTGCGTTTCGTCATAGGGTTGTTTTTCATTTCCAGGGAAGAGAGATGCAGGTACTGCCATTCTCTGTGTATCCTACCGAAGATTTCAAGGAGATATGGTTAAGTGTCATCGGGAGGCATCAGGAAAAAAGGAGACCATGCTTCATGAAGGTTGCCAAAATCGCCATTCTCCCCCTTTCGAAAAATTGCCTGCCCATACTCCATCAGAAACCAGGACCATCAAATGTTATTTGTATTCCAGCAATTTTTAGATAAAAAAAAATTCAGCCGCGTATCATGGTTCGAGCTGGTATTCCACCGTCTCCCGAGCGAGGAAGTATCCGAGTATGGTCCGGATAACCACCACCACCGCCAGAAGGATGATCTCTTCCTGCGTGGGAGCAATAAGCGTAGTGAGGACATCTGAGGCGATGAAAAATTCAAGCCCGAATACAATCTTGCTGGTAAATTCGCGCCTGATGAGATTATAACTGTAGGGACGCCTGAATACTTCTCTCAGAACCACTTTGATGGCGGCAGCAACGCCTCCGTACCCGATCAGCACGGCCCCGACCAGGGAGAAGAATAACGCGAGAATTTTTATCGCATCGGTATAAAAGACAAGGTCCATCCGGGTTCTCCCTATATTCCCTCTCATTTCCTCTCATATAAAACCCGTCCAAATCCTTTGATCAAGCCATCGGTGGAATTTCAATTTCAGCCTGGACTGGGGAAGAGCTGGAGAGAGCTCTCATGAGTTAGACAATCCCATTTCCTGGATGGATCTTTCGTCAATAGGAGAGATCACTATGTGGGATGGCTGGATCCAGGTATCATTCCCAAAAATCATGATGGTATCTCCAGGTAAATCGTTATGGGCAAGGTGTGAAATAATAGGCATGAGATTAAGAAAGGATAGACAGGAATGATAGAAGTAACCGAGGAAGATTTTAATCCGGGAGAGTATATCGAGGCCGCCCGGACCCGTCAGACTGGAGGGATAGTCACCTTCACCGGCATTGTCAGGGATGATGATATCACATCAATGGATCTTGAAGCATACAAGGAGGTAGCCCTGGAAGAGCTGACCCTCATACGGGACCGGGCAATGGCTCTGTTTCAAGTCAACTCGATCGATATCGTCCATCGCATCGGAAGACTCCAGGTGGGCGATCATATTGTGATGATAGTGGTCGGATCCCCCCACCGGAAATCTGCGTTCCAGGCATGCGAGTACATCATTGACAAAATCAAGGAGAGTGTCCCCATCTGGAAAAAGGAGCATACGGAGGGAGGTACCCGATGGGTTCCGGGTGAGCACCATCCTCGAACTGCATGACCTTCCTTATGGATTCTCATATCAGGCTGTTCCGGGAGGGGGATTATTCCGGGATCTGCCTCCTTGAGATACAGGAAAAGGGTGCGACGTACCCCTCTTCCGTCTTCATCCGGCAGGCATCAGTATTGTATCCTTCGACATTCCTGGTCGCAGAACTGAACGGAATCCTGGCAGGATACTGTATTGGTGCGGTCTGCGAAGGAGGATCTTCAGAAGCATGGATCCTTCGTCTCAGGGTAGCCCCACCCTGTCGCCGGAGACAAATAGGTTCGGACCTTGTCACGACTCTGCTTGGCATCTTTTTACAGAGGGATGTTGCAGATGTGTATCTCTCTGTGGCACCAGAGAATTATGCTGCACGGAATCTTTATCACAAAGTGGGATTCAGGGGGATCTCTCTCCAGAAAGGATATTTTGGAGATGGTGAGGATCGCATCATCATGGCAGCTCAGCTCAACCATAGTCAGGAATGATCTCACACCAGAAGAGTTCTTAGAGGTGATCCGGTACAGCGAGAAGATACTCAGGTCGTTCTTATGCCATTTTTTTGCAGTTCCCAAAAAAGGTTATTTTTTCCGGAGGAAGAATATCATTGCCACTGCAGCAGCGGAGAGCGTGAGAATACCGATGTTTATTGGTGTCGCCGCAGGTCCAAGTGCTGCCTGGATCTGAACCGCTTCTCCTGGAGCTATCGTAAACATGGTAGAATAGTCATTGTATCCAGCAAGCCGGATCAGGAGGGTATGGTTTCCCGCAGTCACAGAAGAAACTGACAGGGGAGTGATACCTATACATGCATTATCCAGAAAGACATTCGCACCCTGTGGACCTGAATTTACCAGAAGGCTCCCACTCTGTGAAGGGTTTGTTGCCAGGACCATGTCAGCGTCCACTATCCGGATCTGCCCGGATTCCACCTCAACCTGAACGGTAAAATCCTGATAGTTCTGCAGCTCCAGACGGATGGTATGGAATCCCGGAAGGAGACCTGTCAGATCGAGGGCATCATCAGGCATGGTATTCCCCACATATACCTCATCATTGAAGACAGCTGCACCCGGGGGATTTGACGAGACAAGGATGTCGCCGGTTGTTGGAGCGGAAGCAACCTCGAGCCGGGCATCGATGAATGCGACAGAGTTCTCCGGGATGTCAACGGTTCCAAGCCAGTCCTGATATCCTGCCAGCCGGAGTGTCACGAAATGTTCTCCTGCTGCAAGGTTTCCCACGGTTGTGGCCGTTGATCCGCTGTAAAATCCGTCAATGTAGATATCTGCTCCACCAGGATTACTCTTCACCTGGAGTGCCCCTATCCGTGAGAGCGGTAACAGGGATGCATCAACGGTGATAGTACCCCCGGGTGGTACGTTCACAATAGTGAGGTAGGGTTGGAACCCCGACAGAAAAGCGCGGACAACATGGCTTCCCGAGGGGATATCGCGGTAGGTCCACGGGGCTTGTTGCCCTCCCGTTCCATCTATAGTCACAAGGGCACCAGCCGGAGAGGTGGTGACAATAAGCGTACCCCTCTCTGCGCTTGGTTCTAACACGGCATTGACGGCGAACGTCTGTCCCGCACCTGGACCGGTTTCATAGGTCCGAACCCAGGGGAGATATCCGGGTTTGGATACGGTGAGGGTATGGGAGGGCGTTCCAGTCAGAGGAACCGGGACAACAACAGGGGTATTTCCCCGATAGATACTGTCCATGACAACCTGTGCCTCTCCCGGGACTGATGCAACGGAGAAGTATCCGGCAGCTTCACCGGTCCCCTGCTGGCTGGCTCCCGATGCGACAAGGGAAAATGCCATGATGAAAGTGATCCCGATAAGAACCGACTTGTTCATGATAAGGGAAATGCATCCAATTATTTAACCCTTGATATATGTTTCCCGGCAGGTATATCCGGCAGCACTGATAACCTCCATGAGACCAAAGGAGAGGAGAGAGGAAAAACAGATGCTTGAGACCGTAAACAAATTCGAAAAGGGAGTGTATTACGCACTCATGATCATGCTTGGAGTGGTCATCTTTTTCGGGGTCATTGAGCTGATAGTTATCATATACTCTGCACTGGTAACTGATCTCTCTTACCACCTTTCCAATCATGAGATACTCGAGATTTTTGGTTATTTTCTCCTGATTCTGATAGGTATCGAGCTGCTTGAGACGATCAAGGCATACCTCATCAAGAATGAGATTCATGTTGAGATCATCATCCTTGTCGCAATCATTGCCGTCGCCCGGAAGATAATACTTCTTGATCCCTTTGTTGAGGGAGCGGAAGCGTTGAATAGTGAAGGAATGATAGCACTCGGGGTAGTGATAATTGCCCTGGCTGCTTCCTACTTCCTTGTCAAGAAGAGTGGTACAGGAACCTGAACTGTCTGAAAGGCACCTGCTTCCATTTTTTCTAAACTGAGGGGAGACCCGGGTGGATCAGTCGGTTCCCATGTATCCGATGTACAAAACAGCAGGATAGTGCAGGAGAAGATATTTTTACTGCTCACACCTACAGAAAAAGACAGAATGGGAATGCTTCCCACCGTACCCGGCAATGGCCCCACTGGATATTCTGTCGCTGATTACGCCGCAATCCGGGATATCTGTGAACACCTCAAGGCATCTTCCACAAAAGGGGAACTTGCCGAGAAAATTGCCCGGGAACTGGAAAAATTTTCGGTCTTAGCCCTGCAGGTGATCTGTGGCAGACTGCATCATGAGGTCGAACGTCTTCCATCCCCCTACCGTGAGGCAGTCCGCCCGTTCTTTATTCAACAGTTGTTTGGTGCTCACCACCAGATTATGCTGATGTTCCGCAATGGATCGTTTTGGAAAATGCGCGAAACCCTTACCGACCAGGTATTGATATCAGAGTATTTCCTGATGGTCCAGAAGGCCTGCTTTTCACGCGAGACACAATCAGACTATGTCCCCGGCTTCAATTCTCCCTACCAAGGCCTTTTTTACTTCCTGATCGCTGCGTTCCAGATGTTTGTACTCGAAGGGCCGGGCCATCCTGTTGGAATGCCTTTCCCGGGAGGATTCCGTGTTGAGGATCGTAATGGGGTGTATTTCTGTCCCGTCCGTGACAAAGAAAAAGAAGTACCTTATTCCATCTGCAATTTTTGTCCTGCAAAGCAGACGGATACTCTCAAATAGACCCTTTATTCATGGAAAGGTGATCTCAGTACATTCCTCTCGTGACATTTCCTTCCCCGGCCTCACCTCTCTTCATCCGAAAACAGGACCGATAACGATGCTCTCCGAACCAGGAGATAATAACACTTGTGAACACGACTACAGGACCACTTGAAGAAGACTTCCTTTTTCTGTCGGGGTGAATTACTTTCCTCTTCAGGTCCACCCCAGCGGACTATCCTTCCTGATCTCCATTCAATGAAAATCTCTTTAAGCGGCCACAGGCCCAAAAAAACAGACTTTCTGGGGAGATACCTGCTATTATCAGAGTCCTTCGGTTGATCTTGGAAAGAAAGGACAACCTGCTCTGGCTCCGGGTATATGTGGCTCCCGGTTAACCAAGAAATATTTTTCGCGTCATTCGCTTGATCTTTTCGGATTGACGGTTAAAAATTGGAAGAGGTACGGGTATCATGAAACTGTTGCCCCGGTTTCCAGGAGAACCGGGAATTGGAGGGGAATTCCAGACTCCTATGAGCAGGATAGTTTAATCCGGATTCAGGGATTTATAGAAGAGATAAGGTACAACAGCATGCTCAATATCGAGGGGAAAAGTTCTGAAGCAAAAATCGGGAAGATCCTCATCCTTGTTTCCGTCATGCTTGGCGTGTTGATCATCCTGCTTCTCGTTGCTCTGATCATGATCATCCGCCCGACAGGAACGCTGACAGGATTCGGTCTCATGATGATGATTCCGCTCTGGATTCTCATCTCCCTCCTTGCGCTCAAAGTGCTGGGAGTAATTCTTGGAATCCTCGCATTGTATTACACAGAAAAAAATGAATTCTCAACTGCAGGGATCCTTGCTGCGGTCAGCTCTGTACTTCCTCCCATTGACCTTATCATGCTCATTGGAGGCATATTTTGTCTCATCAGCAAAGAGGCCAATGAGTTACGGGCACCACCGCCGCTGCTCTGATACTTTCTCTTTATAATTTTTCCAGCACCGTCTTGTACCTGTCCAGCTGAAGGCTGCCTTCATCCCTTGTCATACCCGCTGCTCCGAACACAATAAACGATGGCAGAGGAGTCATGCCGACAAATTCGAAGATATTGTGCGTGATGAGGGAGAGATGGTGCATAATGTCACCATGAACACCATTGGGGCTGTACATCTCCTGGGTCGCTCCGGTGGTAACAACTACCATTGCTTTCTTCCCCTTCAGCAATCCCCTTTCATATACCTGGCCTTTTTCAATATTTACCACAAAGCCCTGGACAAACACTCTGTCAAACCATCCCTTCAGGATCGCGGGCATCGATGACCACCAGAGGGGAAACTGGCAGATAATGAGATCCGCCCATGCTACCCGTTCGATCTCTTCAAGGATATCGGGTGAGAGGCTCCCTGTCCGGATTCCATGGATCTGCTCCAATGCCGGATTGAACTGATACGGGTCCTGCCGCATCCGGAAATCCTGTGAATCCAGGATCGCTTTCCATCTGACCGCATACAGATTTGATACTTTTACCGTATGCCCCAGTTTCCCAAGGGTAACCATTGCAGTATCCTTGAGTGCACCGTTAAAGGAGCGTGGTTCGGGATGAGCATACACGTAAAGAATATTCATACCATCACCAGACACAGTCTTGACCGGTATCAAGAAATAGATTTTCAGAGGGGGTTGTATAAAATACAAAGGAGGGACGTCCATCTGTCCAGAAGGAGAGCACGCATGAGAAAGAGAACCGATTATCACGAGATGCCGCTGAGAGCGTTGCGGGCAGCGTTCTGGGTTGCCTCTGACTTGTTCTTTCCCACACCTTTCCCAAGCATCCTCTCTCCTGATTTGACCACATACGAAAAAAGAGGGGAATGGGGCAGACCTTCGCACCGTTCAAGCTCATAAACAGGAACGGGAAGATTCTGCTTTTGTAAGTATTCCTGCAGACTCTTTTTATAGTTGGTATTGGTCGAAAATGTCTGGATATTCTCCGAAAAGAGCATAACGACCATTTTTTTAACCGTATCGAGGCCTGCGTCCAGATAGAGCGCGCCGATGAACGCCTCAAATGCTCCTGCAACGATACGGGGGGTAAGGGCTTGGTTCTTCCCAAGCCGGATAAGTCCGGGTAACTGAGGAGCCGCTGAAGAGATGACCGAGGCAAGATTACGGTTCTTTGTCCATTCCATGCGGAGCGAGAGCGAACCTTCAGGTTCATCAAATGTAGAGAAGAGGAAGTCAGCAATCACCAGATTGAGTACCCTGTCACCGAGAAATTCGAGTCGTTCGTTATCAGAAACCACGTTGTCGTAACCACTTTGTTCCTTTGCATATGACCGGTGGGTGAGTGCAGCATCATATACCCTCAATGACGCAGGTGAGATCCTTCTCCGCCCGATTTCAGGACGCATGAGGAGGTTCCGGATCTCTGCTGCCCGGTTCGGTTCACTCTTCATATTTCCTGAAATTCATTGCATCTCCGTATTAATAATTCCGGGAAGTAACGGCAACCCAGGCATGATAAAAGAGAGAGATCTTCAGGATTCTGAGGTATTTATTCCATTTTCACATGCAAAGAGCAATTCTCCGTTCTTTGTAATTTTTCCCAAACGGATAAGATCTTCAACGGCAGATACCATCTCATCAGTCGTGATTTGCAGGTTATATCTCTTCAGCAGTATGCTGTGAAGATCTGGTAATGAAACCGGGTGGCTTGTCAGCTCAATCTCCAGGAATCCGCAGATATCTTCATGAAGTGCCCAGGGATAGATGATCCAATTCCATTCCTTGACGAGTTCTGCATAATAGTCGGGAGTGAGCCGGGAAGATGCCTTGTGATGGAGAACACCAGTCCGGATCCGGGATGGCTGGAGTTCCTGCAGGTAACTGATTGCAACGGACAAGGTATCCCCGGTATCGCTGACATCATCGATGACAAGGAGGTCACGATCTGCAACTGAACAGGACAGGGGATACCTGACAACGGCTCTCTCTTTCCGGCGCGCACCTGGCCCCCAGTGTTCGAGTCTGATGCTGGTAAGTCTGGTAGTGAGCAGTTCATCGCACACCACCCGTGCAGGGACATAGCCACCCCTGCCTATGGCTATCACGAGGTCAGGCTGTTTGCTCCTGTCGTCTTTTATCCGAGCTGCAAGCGTCCGGGCGAGGCTGGCGGACTCCTCCCACGAAATGAACCGGACCGGGAATGAATCGGACATCATTACCCCTTACCTTCCTCCCCATCTCTAAATTTTTTTCCCTGATCGCCAGTTTTATCCTCTGGTGCGTCAAGGTGCAAAAATAATTACCATGTGTGACCGGATCCGTTATCGGAAAAAGGGCGATCTCTATGAATGCTTCCGAATATCCGGGGACGGAGACGAGGAACTTCTTGGAAAAGGATCTCGGGACGATATCATCTCCTGGCTGTCTTCTCACGGACTTGGGTTTGTCCAAAAGGAGGTGCTCCTTCAGGACTTTGAGTTACTCTGCGAGGAAAAAGAGGAGTGAGGATCTGCATTCTACCTGGCATCCTGAAGAAATGTGCTCTGAGCCGGCGGTCCCGGAGGCGGTCTATTCGAACAACTTTGTCGGGTCCTCGTCTTTTATCTCTATTCCCCTTTCGTGGCTGACATCCAGGACTCTTGCCATCCATTTCAGGAAGGCAATACCAATCGCCCCCGTACTCACCACCGCTTGAAGGGCAATATCCAGGGTACGGAGGGTGAATTCGGGATGGTAGGGATAGATGTTTTTCGAGACCGTGTAACCGATGACCCTGCCCCGTTCAACAATTCTGGAAAATGCCGTGAGGGGCGATGAGAAAGCCCGCGTCAGCTCGTAGATAAACTGGGCGTCATTCCTTTCATAAAAATTGTTCAGGTGGATTATCGCATGCTCATCCTGCAAAGTTATCTGGAAGGCAACCACGCAGTAATGCGTATCCTTCAAATGGTCGATCAGGACCGGGAAATTACCGAACTGGGTCCATATTCCCCAGTTCCCGTCTTTTTCAACCTCCTTGACCACTTCAATATCCATACTTGAGAGGTAGCTCTTGAGAAGAACTCTCACCTCATCATCGCTGCGAAGAGAACCGGCCTGTTCCATGGGAGGAGATATTCGTCGCACCCTTATGAGGGTATTGATCCGCGGATCGGATCAAGCCAATCTGCTATTCATCCCTTTTTCCAATGAAAATCAATTCGTAATTTTCATAATGTATGCCCGTATCCCGAAATCGGGGCTCATAGGAGGTTTATATGAAAATGCCCCCGGCATTTTCATCTTTTATGCTTGTGGCCCTCAAAGGAATCATGTTATTTTTATGCAACCAGTCCGGCACGAACGAAGGAGAGAAAGGCGGAATTGTATGGTGATTAAAATGAGTGACATGACTTTTGAGCGGGCAGGTATTACTGGACATTTGACAAGCGTGTTCTCGCCTCGTCCAGACTGCAATGCTTTTCCTCGATCAGCGCCGAGATGATCGCATCGGAAAAGATCAGGGCAGCAGTCTCAAAAAGGGTACCGAATGGTGCGAAAGAAGAGGAGACGGAGCGGTACTGACCGGTTATCTGGCGAACTTCATACTGGGTCGGCAGGCTGTCATCAGAGGGCTGGCTCCCGCAGAGGATGACACGGGAATGTGCAAGCCGTGACATGCGTGAGACAGGGGTTGCGGTAATGAGGCAGATTCGTCCCCCAAGATCCCTTGCTGTCTCGAGAACATCAAAAACCGAGTTGGTCTCACCAGATCCCGAGAAGACCACAAGGGTATCTCCCGGGGATAATGCAGGGGTGATGGTCTCTCCGATAACATACGATTCAAAACCGATATGCATCAGGCGCATGGCAAAGGCCCTAGCTACGAGGCCGGATCTGCCGGCGCCTGCTACGTATATCTTCCCGGCGTTGAGGAGCTCCGAAAAGAACGATTCAGCTTCATCGGACCGCACCATCTGTGCCGTTGCTCTCATCTGGTCGACCATCAGGAGCATGAGTTCGTTGATGGAGGGCCTCCCGGTATCTTCCGGGGCTTTATTGGGATGTTCACCCGGCATAGTCATGTAGTGATCATGGATGATTAAATCTCTAACGAAACGTTATGGAATCGCTTCAATTCTGCACATCGGGATTCTCACGGATACCCTTTGAGGGAAGAAGGCAGGATATGGCACTTTCTTTTCAAGGATACTGCCCCCGCTATTTGAAGATGAATAATATACCCGATTTTTCTCTGTGGTGAAAAAAATTGATCGTGTCCAAAAATCGGCTAAGATAATCCCTCATGGGATGATCTCACTGGTGACAAAACCAAAAGGAGATCACCCCAGATGGATATCGTGCACTCAATTGAAGTAAAGGTATGCATTTCTGAA
>ERZ1026810.337-NODE-337-length-30499-cov-8.597886_pt1 | contig 30499 bp, 18 predicted proteins | sample MGYA00520872_ERZ1026810 | MGnify/ENA primary metagenome ERZ1026810 (study PRJEB33270, sample SAMEA104284477) | anaerobic digester metagenome | biome: Anaerobic digester microbiome; feature: mesophilic sludge digester; material: Anaerobic digester biomass | place... | reverse complement strand
TTATTGATAATCATACGTACTTAGACAGATTAACAATATGTTTGAAAAAATGTTTAAAAAAATATTCATTAAAAATTTGTTTTTTTAAAAATTATATTATCTTTGTAACGTAATTTTTTTCATGGGTCTAAATGTTAGTTGAATAAAGGGAATGGAAATAAAATTCGTTCCCTTTTTTTAGGGAAAAAGTTCTTTTGTGAACTACTACTTAGCTAAAGACAAATGTGTAGTTCACAATCCAAATTACGTAAACGGGAGATAATCAAGTTTTTGGGATAATATTTTTCAATCATGGGTAGTTTGTTAAGGCTTTGCAAAATATATGGTTCGATTGAGATTTGCGATTCAAGTGGTAAAAGAGTAGTTTGGTTTTGGGATTACAAACAAGACAAACCGAGATTAAGGTGCGAAATGACAAAGGAAGAAATTGCAGAAAGCGAAAAGGCAAAGTGGCAACACATTAAGTCTCAAAAAAAATGAAACTAAAACATTTATGTACAGGTCAACATGATTTTAAAAAACCAAATTAGTAATTAATTACTTAATTTTGCTGATTACTTAAAAAGTAAGTACATCGGTAATGTATTTTTCAGAAAAATATAATAGGTCATTTTTCAGGCCTACTTGCGACATTGATCCAAAACAAAAAGCCAGTGATCCTAACTGGAGCAGGTCAATGGTAGAGTACATATACTCACAATACATGATGGGTAACTGCGCCATTACAAAAAATGATGTAGAACGTTTTAATGTAAATCTATCATATGCAAAAGGGAGGCAAGATACTTCCATATACAAGGACATGATATTGGACGAGTATAAAGGAAGCAGCAAAAGCCCTAAATATTCTGAGGGAGGAGACAGCTTTAATCCACCTAAAACAAAAAAAGCGAGACAGGGGTGGGTATCAATAAATTTCGACAATGTGTTTTCTCCTATGCCAAAATACATAAATACTATAATAGGTATTATGGAAGGGCAAGAGCATAACATACATGTTAGCGCTATTGATGAACATTCGGCTGAACTTAGGGATGAGCTTAAGTACAAAAGATATGTTCAAGGAAAATACATGAATAAACTGGCAATTATAGATAACTTGATGGGAATAGAGCATCAGGAGGAAAATATAATTTATCCCTCAAGTATTGAGGAGCTTCGTATGTTTGAGGAGATGGGGGAGTTTAAACTGACATACGAGATTGGAATACAAAGAGCGGTTGATCATACGATGAAAGCATCTGGGGATAAAAAAATAAAAACCAATGTTATAAAAGATGCTGTTACCTTTGGGATAGCATCAACTATGGATTATTTTGATTATGATATAGGCGAGGTAAGGGCTAAACATTTGGACGTGCGTTCATTGATTGTGGAAAAAAGCAAAGAGGATGATTTTAGTGATGCATCGTTTTGGGCGTACATAGACTACATAAATATTGCGCAACTAAAGAGCGAAACGGGGCTTAAAGATGATGAGTTGTTTGCCGTTGCAGGGAACTTTTTTGGTAAATTAGGTAATATGACAGCATACGATATGAGGGTAGATAATAGTGGTTCTTATGACTATTACGCCTGCAAAGTACCTGTGCTTGTAGCATATTGGATAAGCAATGACAGTGTTTATCATACCACCCGCAATGTAAAAGGTGTTGATGTTGATTTTGTTGAACCTTACAGAGCAAATAAGGGCGGGGCTGTAAAGTTACCAAGAGTGTATGATACGGAAGGAAAGAAAACTACAAAGACGACGTCGCAAAGCCTCTATAGTTGCAAGTGGATTGTTGATACAGATGTTGTTTATAATATCGGTAAGGCACATGATGTAGCCTTCGACTATGAAGGTAAAAAAGTGGAATCGCCAATAAGGGTTTATAAAATTGATGGGATGCCAATGGTAGAAAATTGCATACCTATTGTTGATCAGATCGCCCTTACATATTATAGATTACAAAATGGTATCGCCAAAGCCCCTCCACCAGGCCTAAAGATAGAATATAATTCTATGCTTGGGATGACTTTTGAGGATGATGATGAATGGAAGCCGTTAGATGGATTAAGGTTATACACGCAGTCCGGACATATCATATTTAATGCCTCCCCATCAGGGGTTGAGTTGCCACCTAACATGCCAGACCCTATTCAGGAACTTAAAGGCGGGTTAGGTACGGTGATAAAAGATGCTGCTGATAGCCTTGCTTTGGCTTATCAACAATTGATGGAAATAACAGGAATAGATAGGCTTAGCGCAAGCTCTATTAGCCCCTCCAGAGATCAAGGAAAATATGTGACAGAGGTAGCTGTGGCTGCAACAACAAATGCACTTAGACCTATATATTCTTGCTATCTTTCTATGAAAGAACAGTTGGCAAGAAGCATTGCACTACGTGTGCAGGCTGTAATAGTAGGTAGAGATGATACAAAATACCATCGGATATTAGGCGATGCCGCTGTGGAAGCATTAAGGGTTGGTGGCTTCTTTCCTCCAATATCGTTAGGCGTACATCTTGTTGCTATGCCTGATGAGGTAATGAAAAATGCAGTGAGGGAAGCTGCGATGGCTGCACTCGCTGGAGGAAAGAACGGAATACCGGCACTCTCCTATAGCGAGTATCTGTTTATTATTGAACAGCTTAATACTAATGCAGGATTATACTATGCAAGAGTTTATATAGCAAGAAAAGAAGCAGAAACACAAATGCAGGCACAACAGAGAGCCGAAAGCTCTCAAAAACTTCTTAGCCAAGAAACTATGCGGCAAAATGAACAGAAAGCAAAACAGGAACTTGATAAGTTGAATCAACAAAAAAATAATGAAATAGAACTTTTAAACGTTAAAAGCAAACTTGAAAAAGAAATGGAAATGCTAAGGCATGAAAATAAGATGAAAGAATTGGAAATAATAAATCAAAATAATATTAATAAAGAATGACAATGAATGACAGTTTAATAGATCAAATGTTTGAAAGTGCGCTTGGAATAAGCAAGCCTAATGAACAACAGACTGTGCAACAGACTGAACAACAGACTGAACAACAGACTGAACAACAGACTGTGCAACAGACTGAACAACAGACTGTGCAACAGACTGTGCAACAGACTGTGCAACAGACTGAACAACAGACTGAACAACAGACTGTTGTTAATAAAGAACCCATTAAGGGTGAGGATGTAAAAGAAAAGTCTGTAGAAAAATTGAAGGACAAAAAGGGAGAGGTTAGTTTTTTAGAGAGGAACTTTCCTAAAGAAGAAAACTTTAAGACTTTAGAAGAAGAAAATAAAAGGCTTAAAGAGGATTATAATAAGTTACGTAATTCTATGTTAGGATTTGAAGAAGGTATTAATCCTGATTATCTTAGATTACATAAGATAGAAAAAGATAATCCAAAGCTGGCAAGTGTATATAAAAGGTTACTGTTAGGTAATCTTACGAGTAAGGAATATCTTATGATGTCTATGGTAATGAATGATCCTGACCTTGCTGAAGATAAAGAAATGCTTAACATGCTGTTGGAGGAGAAATATCCAGGTTTGTTTGACGAGTATTCTGAACCGGAATCAAAAGAATATAAGAAAAGCATGAAACTCTTTGAATATGATGCGAAAAAGGCAGAACAAATGTTACGACAGGAGTTTGAGAAGATAGAAGTTCCTAAATTTAAAGATAATGATGTAAAAGATAAAACCAACAAGGTATTTGAAACATGGAGGGATTTTGATTTTTCTAATAAGGATTTAACGACAGTGAATGTTTCATTGTCGGGGGATAAAGAAGGGGAGACTGTTCCTTTCATGGATATTGAAATACCTGAAAAGGAAAGAGATAGGTATTTAAAGGCTGCGCTTGTCTATATGATTGAAAGAGGTATAGAGAATGGGAAGGATAGTGGAGATATGTTGAAAAAGTTAGTAACAGGGATGTGGATAGGTGAGAACCTAAACACATATAACCGACTTGTTATTGAACAGCGGATGAGGATGAGCGACCGTGAGTGGCGGAAGTTTATTCATAATCCTAAAGAACAGAAAACAAATATAAGCACTTCTGAAAAAGACCTTATCGAAACCATGTTTGATGAAATAAGGTAGTTGACAAACAAATGTATTTTTAATTATTAACTAAAAATTTATTTCAAAATGCCAATTTTAAGTAATGTAAATTATAATCAGGCTGCTACCGGCACTTATCCTCGTTCTGGGATATTAACAGAGCAGCTTGTCTCCTTATATGATATTGTAGAGGAGAAACATATGCCTCAACTTATTTCCCGTTACGGTAAACAACATGCAAACTTTATGATGTTGTTTCGTTCAATGGGGCGTGAAGAGCCTATTACTGCTACAGAGTACACGGCTCATGAGGAAAACCGTATTCATGCGAGCATAAAAGTTAAGAATGATGCTACGCAAAATACTGAAAAAGCATCAGTAGATGTTGTTAATGATGCAGACTATATGTATGCTCGTGTTGGGGATATAATAACATTGCCACGTTATACAGGGGCAACAAATTGGGGCAAGCAAGCCATCGTTACCGCTATTGATGCGGCTAATAAGAAAATAACGATGAAGCCGGTAACGGATTATGCCTTTAAAACTATACCGGCCGGAACAATACTTGCTATAACAAACGGAGCGTTTGGTGCAGGTACAGGACAACCTCCAGGTACAATTGTCGGCGTTACTCCGAGACAGTTTCAGGCTCAAATCTTTAAGGAATCTGTTGGCCTTCAAGGATCTGAGTTTGTGAAAGAAAAATGGTTTAAAGTTATTGATGATGGGCGATCATTGCCAAAATGGTACACTACTGGGCTTGGTCGTGCTGAATATCTGTTAAGTCTTAAGATGGATGGTGCATTTACAATGGGAGATCATAACCATTCAGGCTTGACAACGATCGCTAATGACGGATCAACCGTTGAGGTGATGACCACAAAAGGGATGATTCCCTGGATCCAAGAATTAGGTACAACGGCAGATGTAGATGGCGGCTTTAGCAAAGATGTACTAAATGAGACAGCCTTATATATGAAACGTCAAGGGGTCGAATCAGGATTAGCCCTGTGTATATTAGGGGATAGACTTATGCAATCTGTGGAAGGTGAAATTTTAGATAATTTGGAAAACACAGGCGTTGATTATACAAAGGTGGAGAATACTGTGTTTAGAGGTAATCGTGAACTTTCAATATCATGGAATTTCAAGGTTATTACCACAGGAGGGATGACAACAATATTTCATGTCCACGATAACTGGAGTAACCCTGTTGGGTTCGATAGCGCCGACCTTGAGTTGTCGGAATGTGGTATCATGCTCCCGCTTACAAATGTTAAAGACCCTAAAACAGGTATTCAAATGCCTAACGTCGGATTAAAATATCTGGCCAAAGACGGATATTCAAGACGTATGGAAACATGGTCGGTGAAAGGCGCTGGAGGCGGTCTTTATGTAAGCGATGTTGATAGAGCAGATTTCTATTTGAGAGCGCACTATATGTTTACATTTGTAAAAGCTAACCAGGCAATATTTTTATCACCTGGCGTTGGTGGTTCATTAAGTTAATGGTAATAAGAGGAGGAAATTCCTCCTCTTAATTTTTTTTATTAATTAAATATTAAAAGTACATGTTATTAATCAATGATGTTAAGCTCTCTATGTTACCAAAGAATGATAAGTTTGTTATCATTTATGATAACGTTAGACGGGCAATGATGGAGCAGTATGGGAAGACCATTGTGTTGGATTTCCCGCCGGACAAAATAAAAAGTGTTTACACTGCAAATGCAGGTATGCTCATGGAGACACCTGCGGGGTATCTTCAAAAAGCGTACAAGAGGTATGTTACAGCAAGGGAAGAATATGAGGTTAGGTATTATGTAAGCCAGAGGCAGGCCAGAAATGGTGTTGTAAGATATAATCCTGTTTATATCAACTTTAATGGCAAAATGCCTTTGGACATCAAATCACAGTTTGATCTTATCTTTTTTATGCTTTTCGTGTCTCCTATGTGTGGAGAACTTGGTGAAGGGCTAAGGGAGTATCAAAATCTTCAAAGGGGGGATATTGTTCATTATGTGTTGTATGATGAGGCCAAAGAAGCCACTGATGAAATAAATCTTGTAAGATTGACATCAGAAATCGAGGCGTTAATCACGTCTGACACTATTGGTCTTTCACACAATATGTTGCGGCAATTTGCTATCGGGTACGGTCTTATTGATCCGTTTAAAGAGGTACATGTTGATACGATAAGAAAATTGTTGTTGAGCTATCTTCTTGTTAGAGATAGCGCAGGGCGTATAGATTCTAAGAGGGTACTTGCCTTTAAAAATGATTATAAAGCTGAAGATCGTCTGAAGATCAGGCAACTGATTAAAGAGGCAATAAGTACTAATATAGTGGCTGTAAAGCGTCAAGGCACAGAACGACACTGGTGTCTGCTTACAAAAGATGGGAACATCCGCAATAATTTGGTGGTATGTAACTATTATCAGAATCATGAAAACACGCTTGAGGATTATTTGATGAATGAAGATAATAGCGTAGTGAAAGAAGAAATAGCAAGCCTTGTAGAGATGAAAAAAAATGTAATGGATATTGCTTTAGATATTGAGCTTGATAGATCTTCTTTTGATATGGAGTTTATGCTTGAAGATGCAAATGTAAAAAGTAAAGATACAAAAAAGCCTGAAGTTAAGAAACGAAGGGCTAAGACTGTAGAAAAAAAATAGTTAATAATAAATAATTAATGAGATATGGCAACACCGCCTATTATGGTAACACAAGGGGAGCTGGGTAGTTTGCTCCGTTTTCGTATAGTCTTTGATGAACTGCAACAGAGACTTTTATTTGAGGATTTGTCGCAAGGGCTATACGATAGTCATGGATATTCTGACGTTAAAGGTCTATTGTGGATAAATCATTCTGTACAAGGATTAATTTATATAAATGATGGTTACAATGTAAATTCTTTTGTTGCCCCTGACACCTCTGAAGATGATAGGGTAAAAAGCATACCGCTTGCTGTTATATACAAAGGGCAGTATGTGATAAATTACAAAGTCCAACATGGGGATAAAATTTCTCTTTCTTCAAAGAGTTATGCTTTTAATTTGCTATCTCCTTCTTTGAACCTTGATAAAAGCGTTAATTATGACATATCCGTTTTAAATATAGAGGACATTTCTAATTATCAAGTAAGTAGCGAATTGCAGGTGGGGGGAGGTAAAGTGATATTGCCGGCAATGATAAAACGAGCTTTGACCGTACAACCTCCGTTGGGTGTTCCAATGGCTATTTACTATAATGAGGATGCACCGCAAAAGGTGGTAATAGGACCGCCTATATATACACATCGTTATCAGATAGAACTTGCCTCAACGCTTGTCTATCAGTTAGAAAAATGGGATAATAATTATTGGGTGGAATGGAAATTTGTAAGCAAGCATTATGATTATGTAGATGTTGAATTTGAGTCTGATTGTATTAGCGGTTGCATTGCATGTATCTATCAACTTTCTGAAAGGCTTATTGAAGCAAGAGGAAGAAGCCATAGAGAGGCTGATTACTATGAACGATTGGTGTATGATATAACTTTTTATTATGGTCTTTATCAGATGTACAAGCAGGCAGGTTTAGACACAGGTTATGCTTGTGAAAAGATAATGACTATATTAAAAAAAGAGTGTACGTTATGGACTGAAAAGCCTAATGTGCCTCAAAAAATAGAGCCTATCTATGATATTGGTGAAGGAACACCTGTACCAGGTACACCTGGCACAAAATGGTATTCAGGAACAGGAACGCCATCCGACTTGCTTGGGGATAATGGTGATTTTTATTTACAAACTATTAATGGTCATGTTTATAAAAAGGATGGTGGGACGTGGATACTATTGATGATCCTTTCCCTTAAAGGTAAACGGATTGTAAAGATTGTAACGAGTAATTATACCATGTCGGCGGTGGATGATACTATTTTTGTGCGAAGCGGCAATACGCCTGTTTCTATTATTTTGCCTGTTGGCGAGGAGGGGGATAGTTATACTATTGTTGCTGATTGGATGATATCGCAGATTAGTGTGATGCCGCAAAGTGGTACGATAGAAAAGAAGTCGGTTTATGACTTTGGTACAGAAGGTGATTCGATAACTGTTGTTTTTCAAAACACAAATTGGAAAATAATATAATATGACACTGCTGGAGATAATAAATATAATAAATTTTATTGTTGGCGATCGTAGTCCTGATATTGGCTTTACACCAAAGAGATTTGGTCAAATGCTTCATATAGCAAGCCTGAAACATTATAAACGTAAATTAGGGTTACCTGAAGAATATCAGCCAGGTATGCCATTGCCAAGACAGGCGTTTGATATTACCCAGAAGATTACGGAGGATATGAGGGGTTTTAAGATTGAGTTAAGCGGTAATAATATGTTAAAATTTTACAATGGTAAAGCTGCCTATCCAGATAGGTATTATTATCCTTCATCAATGAGTGCTGTGCGTGAAGATGGGGGAATGAAGAAGGTTACTTTTGTGACAGATCAGCGAATGGATGAGATGATGGGAAACTATGTAGATATTCCAAGTTATGAGTATCCTGTAGCTACATTTCAAAATGATTATATACAAATAGCGCCTGAAAGTATAACAAAAGCTAAGTTTGTTTATTTAAGGTTGCCTGAAAAACCTGTTTATTCTGTTAAAGTAATAAACGGAGTAAGTGTTTATGATAGTCAAAATAGCACCCAACTTGAATGGGACGAGGTGAATCAAATAGATATAATGGCTATCTTATTATCAGATTTAGGAATTTCATTGAGGCGTGAAGATGTAATGCAGGTTGCGGAAAAGCATAAAATACAGGGAATATGATTACACATGAGGAAATAATTAATTATTGTAACTATCTGATAACAAAGGATCAAATTGGTGATCCAATATCTCCTATTGAGTACAGTTCAATAATATCAATAGTTAATATTGAGGTGTTTAATAGAGAGAAAAAACGTTTAATTGAACTTTCTATGGGAGACCATTATAAGTTCATTGAGTTATTGAGAGACAGTTATTTACAAGATACAAAGAGGACTCTTACTGTTGAAACGGAATTAAGAGAATTGACTCTGGATAAAAATGTTGATATGTTGCTTACTTGTACTGCTTTTTGTAATGGAGCGATTAAGAAGGTCTCAATTGTGTCTGAAGGCAAAGCATCAGATATGGATAGCGGGCTTTGGGATAGTGAAGATGTTCCTTATGTTTATACTATCGGTAATGTTTTATATTTTTCACAAAAAGTAAGTCAGATAAAGATTATTTATTTAAGGTTGCCTGAAAAACCTATTTATGATTATTTTATAACCTCTGATGAATTTTTACATTATTATTTACCTCCAGATTATAAGGTTGTTCTACAAAATGGGCAATATAATGTATTATCAGGGGCTGGCAAAATGTATTTTACAAATATTGAACATCCTAAAATAGATGGTTATATTTCTAAGTCAATTGAATTTGGCTGGAAGGAATCAATGTTAGACATTGTTGTTAATCTAATATTTGAAAAGATGGGTATATCTATGCGTGAAAGTATTCCGATACAAATAGCGCAAACTAAGAAACAAGATGTATGAAAAAGAAAGAGTTTACAGAGCTAATAAGATTATCTTTAATTAAGGACGTCAATCCATTGGTGGTTGACAAGTATGTATCTATGGCTTATGATAGTTATGTTCAAGGGTATTGGATGAGTATTAAAGGAGGCTCTTTAGACGTTTTTACAAAACTTTTTGAGGGTGTTGAAATAAGAAATGAGGGTAAGCAATATTATTCCGATTTGCCGGCCTCATTGATAGATCTTCCCAGAACAGGTGGTGGAGTGATGAATATTCATATGATTGGAAGCATGGATTTAACCTTCGTTCCTGTTACAATAGTTGGGCATCAGTCTCTTAATGAGCTTGAGGTATATAAACTTACGGGGCCTGTTCCATTTGTAGTAACAAAGGAAAAGGTCTATTATAAAAGTATAATGTATGGAATAGATAAAGTGAACATGCATTTGCTTATCAAATATGAAGAATATTTACCTGATGATAATATTGTGTTTCCCCCAAATTCCGAGATGGCGATAAGGGATATTGTATGGCAGTTTTTAAATCAAATGCCACCGGAAGATAAGGTAATTGATAGTAATGAAAAAACTAATTGATAATTGATAATTGTTAATTGATAAGATGGACACACACGGATTGGTAAAAATAGATCATGTAGTTCTTTCATTTTTGAATGAGAGGAATGAAGGGTTTGAAAATTACATGCGTTACAAGCAGATAGTTATTGAGGGTTTGACGCAAGAGTTAGGTGTTTCTCATTCGGAAGGAACAAAGATTTATTATTCTGTTGTTAATGAGGTAAATAATGTTTATTTACCTGCTGATTACATAACTTATTCAAGGATAGGTATTGTTATCAATGGTCAGATACATACATTAACACGTAATGACAGGCTTGTCATGCCTGAAAAGGTTGTGTGTGGTGTTGAGGAGGTTAATAGAGACCTTTTGGAGAAGCTTAATTTACCTTTAAAGTTGAACTATGCTAAAGGTGGTGGGTATAATGTTGGAGAATTTAGAGTTGATGATCGGGAGCGTGTAATACGTTTCAGGGGTGCGCTTGCAGGCAAGTTAGTTGTGGTTGAATATAAAAGTTCAGGCATCTCTCTTGATTCACAGACATTTATCCCTGTAATGATGATACCTACTTTGAAAGAATATTTAGAATATACTCTTATAAAAAGAGATAGGGATGTGCCTGAAGTAAAGGTTGAACGTTGTCGTCGTCAGTATTTGGAGGCTAAGCGGCAATACATTAAAAGGAAAAATCCTTTTAATATTTATGATATATTAGATGTTATTAATCAAGGAAGGTCGCAGGGGGTGAAATGATAGAGGATGTTAGAAATATGCTTTATATAGATCAGGATTCTGATCTTCAGCGTCTATCGGCTGAAGCATGTGTAAGAAAGGTAAATATGCGTTCGCACGGATTAGGTAAAATGGGCGTTAATGAGGTTATTTACGGCACTAAGTCTATTCAGCAGTTAAGTGGCCGAATAGCAGGATGGTGTCAGGACACTAAGAATAAGGCAATAATTATCTTTGTTGAAAGTCAGTTAGGCGCTAAAAATATTTATAGATATTTTGTTGAGTCGTCAGAGGTACAATTTATCTATGGCAATATCTTCCTGGATTTCAACGGTAACGTTGATGCGGACATTGTTGATGATATGTTATATTGGACTGGTGGCGTACCGATGAAACTTAATGTTGAAAAGGCATTGAATATTGGTAATGAAACAATTGCCCCATTGTACAAGTATATAAATCTGAATCGGGACATGCTTACTGTTATAAAACAGCCTCCGCTTATGCCTTTGCGTGTAGAGTATGAAGATGATTTAACGGTTAATAGAAATCATATTAGAGGATCTTTGTATCAATTTCGTTATCAGTATGTGTATGATGATGGAGAGGAGAGTGTATGGTCACCAATTAGCGATGTGCCGATCCCTGAAGGTGAGAGTACTGCGAATGGCCATTATGTAAAGGAGGAGAATAAGGATAATCGGATTAAGCTTACATATGAAGAGGGGAACAGTTTAGTAACAAAAATAAATTTTGCTTATCGTCGTCTGAATACAGGCGTATGGTCTTTGTTTAAAACAATAGACAAATACGATACTGATGGTCAATTAATAAATATTGAAGGATATGTTTATTTCTACGGTAATGAAGTTACATATCCTTTAGATCAAAAAGAGGTTGCGAGGCTTTATCATAATGTTCCGTTATTTGTTAAGCATCAAAGGTTTATTAACGGAACAAATCTTGTCTATGCAAATTATAATGAAGGATATGGTAATCATGATGTTAGTTTAAGACTAACATTGAATTACAAAGATATAACAACTAATGTTGACAGCCTAAATATTGCATTTACTACACATGCGGATATTGGTTGTTATTTTAATGTTTGGGTTATTACATTTAAGTTATGGGATTACGATTCTGGCGCTTGGATTGAATATGTTGCCGGTGATCAGATAATATGTAAACTGTATCAGTTTGATGTAATGAATCCAATTGTTGATTTTACATATACCTGTGTTGGTGGTGAGAGTTATGAGGATATTATGAATTTGATACAGAATGAATTATATTCTTACTTTAAGATTGAGAGGTATTTTTATAATGATGGGTTAAGTTATGTTATTGCAAGTCCTCTTAGTCAATGGGCGTATTATATAGAGAAGTTGCATATTCATCTCTTTAGAAATAGTCAATATACTTCTTGTGTAGAGAAAGTTACTCCGATGAATGTTACTCCTTCTTATCCTGATGAATTTAAGGTTGTTGTTCTTCCTATTGGTGATTATGAGTTTAATGCTGGGGATGTAGGGGCGTTATCTTTAGAATATTGGGATGGTACAAATAATGTAAAGGCTGATTATTTGTATAATTTCATTCAGAGTTCAAATAATTTGACTTTGATAGAGGCTATAATAACATATTATGATAATATTTTTGGTGTAGGTAAATTTCTAAAACTTGGTAATGTTATCATAATAAAGAATGACATCTACATAACTTATACTAATGATTATTTAACAGGATTAAGGGCTAAGGTTTTAAGTCGCATTTCGGGCGTTTGTAGCACGTTTAAATCTGGGGCTAATGTTGAGGTCGGTATTGTTTATTACGATCAATATGGGCGTTCTGGTGGCGTACAGGGTACAAATAAAATTTATGTTAAAACTATTTCTGAAATTAAACCTGCACAAAATATAAATTGGCTTACAAGAAATACAATTACTGTAAATATTGAAGGTAATGCTCCTTCATGGGCTAAGTTTTATCAATTAGTTGTCTCGCCTAAGCGTAGAGGTTTTTTCCAATATCTTGTTGATCGTTTTGAGACAAGTGATGACGCCAGATATGTTTATATAAGACTTAACGATGCCATTCTTGATGGTATCTCTTTAAACAGCAAATTGATTTACGGATATTATACTTTTAATAGGGGTGATAGAGTACGAATATGTTATGTTTTAGATGGGGATAAGTTTAAGACGACGGATGGCGTTGTGGACATGCAAATACTTGATGTGGGTTATGAAAGTGGAGCGCAATCGTACATTAAGGATGACGCTGGTGATGATAGTGCTTATATCATTGATGAACACGGCAACAAGATACGTAAGCGTTCAGCCGAATATCTTGTTGTTAAGTATTTTGATTATCAACGTCATGGATTAGGGTATAATAAGAGTGTTATTGAGGTTTATACACCAGAGATGAAGGATGATGAAAATAATGTATTTTTTGAGGTAGGCGACAGGTACGCAGTTATTAATAGCCAGCACAGTCAAAATGAGGTAGAGGTTAACTGTGGGGATGTTTATGTTAGAAGGAGATTGCGGAGAATTGATGATTTTGTATGTGAAGATAGTAATTTTTCAGATATTTATTTAAGTGATGCATGGGGCAAAGGGCGTGCTAATATTGAGCTTAAAACTGCTGAAAACAAATGGTATGAAAGTAATATTAAGCATTCAAAAAGGTATGTTAAAGGAGGTGTTAATGGTCTTTCAGATTGGGACACAAACAGTATAGTGTTAAGCAGCAGGCATGGAGAAATAACGGGGTTGGCGGAATCTGGAATAGTGTTAAAGGTAAATCAAGAACGTAAAAGCACATCTATTTATATAGGTCGAACAGTATTTAGCCAAGCAGACGGGCGAGAAGGTTATGTAGGTATTTCAGATAAATTGCTGGGTACGATAATGCCAAGTCAATTGACGTTTGGAACTATGTTTCCAAATTCAATAGCTACAATAGATACATATCAGTATTTCTTTGATGTATTTAATGGGGCGGTGGTAAGAGATTCTTATAATGGTCCTTATCCTATTTCCAATTATGGAATAGCATCAACGATAAAGGATTTAAGTAAAGAGATATTGGATTTAGGAATAGACAATGTAGATGTTGTAAGCGGATGGTCAGGGTTGTTTGATGAATATATGATAACATTCTGTTTACCTGATAGACGAGAAACGATAGTGTTCTATGAGAAAGAAAACAAGTGGTCTCATTATGTTGAACCAACAGCAAGTAGGTATATGTGGTTTGGAGATACTTTATTGTCTCATGATGGTAATACGTTATGGTTAGAAAATCAGAAAGACGAGTTATTGTATGGCAAGCCGATAAAGACGGAAGTTGAATTTGTATCAAACGTCGTCCCTTTTAAAAATAAAATATTTAAGAATATTCAGTTAATGGCTAAAGCTCCGTTTACGGGTGAAGTAGAGACTTTAGTTGAGGGGCAGGTAGTTATGTCAAGTGTTATATATATTGGTGATTGGGTAAAAAAGCAAGGTGTTTGGTGGGCGAATTTCAGACGTGACGGGCAGACACCTTTAGATACTATTATAAGTTCTCGATTAAGAGGCCGTATGATGAGATTAAAATTAAAAGGTACTACTGGATTAAGTTACGTTAAAATAAAAAGTAATACATCAGAAAAATCATAAAGATATGGGAATAGGTTTAGCAACAGGTATATTATCTGGTTTATTTGGGGTTGGCAGTGGCATATTAGCAAATCAGCAGCATCGTAAGTTTGCTGACTATTTAGGGAATTTAAAGTATAATATGCCTTCTGCCATGAGTTCAGCGGAAGCTGAATATAGAGGATTGGCTGGTCATGGATTGGCTGGAAAAGAGACTATCAAGGATGATATAGTAAGTCAACTTGCACGTACTATGGGGTTAGGAAAACAGGTGGCTAAAAATCCGAGTGAGTTGTTGGATTTGTTAAGTAAGACTGAAGACAGCGTTACATCTAATTTAAGGCAGTTGGGTATTCAGGATGAGACGGCTAAATTAAGTAATAGGATGAGGCTTGCTGAGTTCCTTTCAAGGGTTAAAGCTCCTATGGAGGCCTCGATAGAGGATAAAATGATAAACTTGGGTATTTCTAAAGAGAGAGAAAAGATGGTGGGAATACAGGAGCTTTTAAAAGGTATTTCAGGCGGCTTGGAAGGGGTTAGCCAAGGGGTGATGTTTAAGTTGATGGAGGATTATATTAAAAATAGGGGAACAACAGGGGAAAGTAGTGTAAGGGGGGAGGAAAGAATGTTTAATCCATTTTTTAATCCTTATAAAGAAGACTATTTTCCTATTATGAATTTAGGCACTCCTTCTGTTCTTGATAAATATGGTTTAACTTAATGGAAAAAATAAGATACAATGTATAGTAGCCGTGTAAAAATAGTACCTGATCAACAGTTAAGGCTTAATCAGTCTTTGGGTAGGCTTAATCAGGTTTATTTAAGCATGATGCAGAAGGATCAAGCGGAGATGCTTCGTGGCATTGATGAATATAAGAAGATTGTAGATAATTCTTTTAAACCTGTTTATGGTAAGTATCAGCAGGAGTATCTTGCTAAAAGAGATGAGTTTATTAAGGAGGCAGGACAGATTTATAGAGATAATAATTATCGAAATTTAACGCCTGAACAGCATAGGCGAATATCGGAACGATATAACGAGTTGAATCTATTTGCCGACAAAGCAAATGAAGTAAGGAAGTTGTTTAATGAAAGTGTTAATAAAGTGATGTTTAATACCGATGGTAAGATAAGGCGGAAGGAGAGTCTTGCTAATCTTGTGCAGGTTGAGAACATGAGTTTAGATGATGCTTTAGATTATCTTGAAAGTGGAATTTGGGCGGTGGCAGCACCGCCTAAGTTTGATTTTATCGCCGAACGTGGTAAAATACTTGAACAATCGAAGGTTGATGTAGATGATATAAAAAGACATTATCCTGACTATGTTCTTGTTGAAGGAAAACAATATTATGATCCTACTAAGTTTAAAGAGTTAACGAGGATGTTATGGGATTCAGGAAAGGAGGCTTTGTATCAACAGTTCCCGGATTATGAGACATTTGAAAGGTTTATGAGGCCACCAGATGGCGAGTCTGAACCTATTAAGATTGACTATAAGACTAAAAAGGTTGATTCAAAAGGTGGGAGTAATACAGGTAAGGTTACAATTATAAATCCTTCGACGCATCTTGGCTATACTGTTTGGGATATAGAATCTGTAGGAAAGCATAAGCCTTATACAGTTAGCAAGGGCATGGAGCTTTATACAGAGGATGGTGAGCTTGTTAGTGTAGATGAAGCTGCTGGTGGGCGTTTGATACGTTTTGCCGAAAGAGACTTTGGAATGGGAAAAAAACTGTACGCAGTGTTTAGAGGTGATAGCGGTTATCCTTTAAATGTGTTATTCATTAAAGATAAGGTGGCTGATGATGATACAAACAAGCAGTTAAGGGAAAACAAGAAGATTTTATATATACCTTTTGAACAGTTAGGAGACGGGTATTTAGATTCCATTGGGATAAAATTAGAGGGGTTAGAGAATGTGTTTAAGGGAAAACGGGGTTTACTTGATGGAGCAAATTTTAATTTGAAAAACAATGAAAGATAAAATAAAATACGTTGAGTTAGTTGAAAGATTAAAAAGGGATATTGATTTACCTGAAGGGGTTGATGATGTATTTTTGGTAAAGGCCTTTTTTGATAAAAACCCAAAGGCAGCAGAAGGTGTTGATATGGAAGATGTTACTATTCCAGAACGATACGATGTTGGTACAATGGCTAAAATTATACGCCATGAAGTTGGTAAATTTGATGGAACAGATGAAGAACTTGTAAATCTGTTCTTGGAGAAAAATCCTTCTTACAAGGACCAGGTTGATTTAAAAAAAAAAGATTTCAATATTTACGAGGCTACTCAAGAAGGTTTAGGTTATATTGGTGGAAAAAAAGAAACAGAGAAACGTAGTAATGATCCTATAGGATACATTCAGGAGGATATTGATAAACTTGTGAAGGAAAAGGATAGATTAGAGCGTAAGTCAATAGTAACGAGTACTAAAGATATTGCATGGTCGAGGTCGATATATACTGGAGATAAAAAGTTTAGTTCCTCTGATGATGCTGTTGAATATGAAAGGATAAATAAAAAAATATTGGAACTTGAAGATCAGAAGCGCAAGCTTGAAGTACAAATTGAGCGTAAACGCTTAGATAATAAGTATGCGCCTCATTATGAGAGTTATAAAGAATATATTAAGAATGTTCCTGATGATATAGATGTATTAAAGAATGAGAAGGAGCGGGAATTAAAAGATATAGCTAAGTCTGGGGCTGGTTACAAAGAGTTTGTTTATGGTAGAACTATGTATGCTTACAAGCCTACACCTATATTGGAAGATGAGGAAAGTCGTAAACGGTATGATCAGCTACAGCGTGAGGTTAAGGAACTTGATGCTCTTAAATCTTTACGCATGGAGGATGCTTATGCATTAAGCACTGACCTTGATGCGGAGTCAAGACAAGAGTTAAGATATTATATTAAACAGCGTGTAGAGGAAGATGAAGTTAAACGACAAGCTAATAAGTTGTTTAGGGAGAAATATCCTGATAAGTTATACCCTGATGAGGCGGTTGAAAAGTTTACGATTGAGGTAGAAAGATTGTTTGCTGATGCATCAAGGCTTAAAGGTGAGTTATTAAACAAAGCTAAAGTCTCTAAAAGTCAGTTTGATTTAGAGATGAAAGAGTTAGATGCGTCAATAGAGGCTGAATTATTACAAAAGAAAGCGGAGCTGGAGCAGATGTATGATGCCGGCGCTATTTCTGTTGATGATGCTAATCGTCAGCTTGAAGAACTAAGAAAGAATAAAACGTTGATATATAATGAACATATTCGCAGATATAACAGCAATGTTATTGATGCTTTGAATAACGCTCATATAAGTCTTTTTGATACGTTTAAGGGCAAACTAAGTGATTTGGAGCGTGAGTATGGAGTTACTATTGACGGGAAGTTATCTAAAGATGTAGTTGATAGGTATGAAGATGTGTTTGCGGAGGTTTATGCGGAACGGCAACGATTCTCGATGGCTAAATGGAATGCTCTTCCACGTAGTGCGCAGATAGCTATGTCGTTTTCTGCTGGTGTTTTAGATTTATTTAATTCTATCGGTGGAGGCCTTAATTGGTTAGGGTATTATGAAGCAGGTAACTATTTATCGGATATGGCGATGGATTTTTACAAGAGTGCGGATATTCCTGTTTTTGAGTTAGACAAGTTGCTAACTCCTGATTGGTGGATCGCCAATGGCGTGCGTACACTTCCCTTTACTCTTTCTCTTTTACCTACAGGTTATGGAGTTACTTTAGGGTTATCAAGTGCATTGGCAAGGACGGCTATGCCTGTCTTATTAAGACAATTAGTGGCAGGAGCTGGAGGAGCTTTAATTAATCGTCCGATAGAAGGATGGTTTAATGCGGGTGGATCATTTAATGAGGCAATGGAAATGGGAATGTCTGTTGAACAAGCTTCGCAAGTTGCCGCAGATGTGATGAAGAATGAAGCATTTTTATATTTTAATGATGCCATGCAACTGGGTTTAGCGTTTACGCCTGCAAAAGGTTTCTTGTCAAAATTATTATTGTTTCTTTATGAAGGTGCATCGGAGGGAATAGAGGAGTTATTGCAAGGTTATTGGCAGCATAATGCAATAGCCAGACGTGATGATGAAACTCCTATTTTGTCATTGATGGAATATGCTAAGACGGATATGGCTCTTACAGAGATGATATTAGGGACTGCTACAGGATTGGCTTTTCAGGGAGGGGCGGAGACTATCAAGTATATAGCAGGTATGAAAAATATTGATGCTGACAAATTTGCTGAAGATAAGATTACTAATTACATGATAACAAATTTCTTTTCAGATGAGGAGAGTAATGTTCCATTAGAAAAACGTAGGGATGATGCTTTTAATATGATAGATGTTTTTATGGAGCGGGGTTCGCTTACAGAAGAACAGGCTGACTATCATAAGAAAATGACAAATTATGCTTATGAACTCAAGGTTAGTGGACTTGGTTTTGATGAAGATACAAGGGTTGCGCTATTGGAATATTATGGTAATATTCTTGCTTCCGAATTATTGCTTAGCAAATTAGGTGATAAAAATATTGACGCTGCAATAAGTGAAAAGTTAAATAGGCAGCGTGCTGATTTACAAAAGATGTTATCAGGTGAAATTGCTATTTACATGATAAATGGGTCAATCATTAGTAATGAGCAATTTAAGAAGTTTATAGATGATCCTTTGTTTATAGAAAAGTTTGTTAATGATAACATAAAGGTTAAGGTTGTAAACAGTGATTTGACGCTTATGGATAAATTGGCTCAAAGAGCTGATGAGTTTACAAAGTATAAACAACAACAGGCTGAACAACAGGCTGAACAACAGACTGAACAACAGACTGAACAACAAGCTCAACAATCTGCTCAAAAAGAAGTTGAAGAAACAGCTGAAAAAATAAATCAAGAACAACAAAACAAAAAAGAAATAGAAACTCAAATAGCTGATATAGAAAGAAGAAGACAAGAAGAAATAGATAATTTATTTTCTAGAACTCAAGCAAGTACAGATAAACAATTAAATACACCTGTCCAAAAATTATCTAAAGAACAAGTTAATAAAAATATAGAAATAGCTAAACAACAAAATAAAGATTTAATTGAAGAACTTGAAAATCCAGAATTTTTAAATGATGAAAAAAGAAATGACGAGTGGGATAAAAAAGCAGATGAATTAAGCTATAAATTACCACAAGGAGTTTCTTTTAGAATTACTGATGGTAAAGTTGATTTTTTTGATAATCAATCTTATAGAGAAAAAGGGTTGGTAAAAAAATTGTTCAAGTATCAGTAAGTAATTTACATAACCAAACAGAAAAATTTGAAGTTGGTGATAACCTCCAAGTACAAGATGGTGTAAGAGCAATACCAGCAATAGTTACTAAAGTAAACGAACATGGTAAAATATTAGAAGCTATAGATGAAGATGGCAAAATCATAATTAGTAGAGGTAATATAATTACTTTAGCACCTATTAATGCTAGACTTAAAATCAATGCTAAATATGATGCAGAATTAGCTGCTTTAAAACAAACAAATGAAGAACAACAAGCTGAACAACAGACTGAACAACAGGCTGAACAACAGACTGAACAACAGGCTGAACAACAGACTGAACAACAGACTGAACAACAGGCTGAACAACAGGCTGAGCTAAAAACAGATGAGATTAGTACACAACCTCAGAAAGAGGTTAGTACACAACCTCAACTTAAAAAAGATGAGGTTATTAGGGATCGAGCTTTTATAAAAAGGGCTAAAAGAGAGGGGTTAACTCCTATTGAGATGGCCAAAAACAACTTAAAGCGTATATATGATAGGTTTGTTAAATTAGGACATGAGGTTGTTAAGGACGATGAGGGTAAGGTGACGTTGGGTGATGCTATAAAGATGTTTAAAAGAGCAACGGGGATGTCAACGAAGGCTATAAGTGAAGTATTGAAGTTTGCAACACCTGATGTAAAATGGCATCTTACAGGGAATATGCAAAAAAAGTATGGTAGCGGAGTGGGGATAACGAACTTTATTAATCCTAATCAGATAGCTTATATAGCTAATAATTGGGATGAGATAGTAAAAGACCTTGCTTTGGTTAAAGTAAAGATGAGAGATGCTGTAAAGAATAGAGCAGAATATAAAAAGAAGATTGATGCGTTTGTAAAAAGAAATGCAACGTATGTTGAGCGAACAAAAAATGCCTCTTTAGATAATTTCCATGTTGTTAAACAAGAGATGAAGGGCGTATTTGGATGGTTTGACAGTAGGGGTAAGAATTTTAAGTTGGCGGAGTATTATTCAGGTTGGGTATTTGATAGCAGGGATGCGTATATAGAATTTGTTGGCATGTTGAATAGGTATGGTGGTACTTATGATGGGTTATCTGTGTCTGAAGATGAGAGTGGGCGGTATATGTCTAATCCTGATGCTAAGTATCCGGAGATACCTGAAAGTAAACTTGGGTCAACTGTTAAAGCTATATGGAGCAAGGGGCAGGCATTTAAATTTACAGGCAGTACGTGCATTGGTAGTGCGGCGGATGTAGCATATTTAATGAGATTGCTTGAAGATGCTGCGGTTGAACATGTTTTTGCGGTACATATTGACGAGAATGGTAATTCTTTTATTCAGCATGTATCGGTAGGTGGTGTATCTAAAGCGATTGTTGATGCAAAGATTATAGCTGCTGGAGTAAAGCAGTTTAATTCTAAAATGGTTTATTTGATACATAACCATCCAACTGGCAATGTAACGCCAAGCAATAATGATTATTTTGTAACAGAGACGATTAAAAAAGTTTTAGGAGATGATGTTACAGTTGCCCATGTGATTATGGACACGTATCGTATGGATTATTCTGTACATTATGATAGAGGAAGTTGGAGTGAGCATCGTCGTGAGTCAAAGGGAAGAGGGGTAACTATGCCTTATGATTATTATATGATGGATAAGTATGAGCTACTTTCATATCCTTATGGTAATATAGGTTCTGTAAATGACGCAGTTACATTTGTTCAGCAAATGCGTTTTTCGGCGTTTCCTAAGCTGGGGATGATTGTTATGAATAATAGTGGAGATGTTATTGCTAATTATATTCTTGGCAATACTTTTGACTTTAACAAGGCTTATCATTTGGCATCGTCAACGCCTACTGGAAGTTCAGTCATCTTCTATGGTAACAATCGGGAGGTGGTGAAGGTTGTTGATGAAAAGTACAGATTTTTTATCGGCCAAATGTATGTACGTGATTATATTGTTGTTGATAGCAATAGTAGTGGTGTTACAGGTTTTTATTCCACGCATGAACAGTTTGATATTACTGTCAGTAAGGCGCAATCAGTTTATGGGACTGATAGTGTTTATAATCATGGTGAGCCAGATCCTTATATTGTCAGTGAGTCTGATTCAAAGGATTATGATTTACGTAATTGGATAGATGAAGATAAATTGACAAACATGGAATTGTTTAAAATAGAGTTCCCTGAACTTGTCTATCTGGCAAAAGAGTTTTTAAGTGCAGAAGTGATTGTGGGTGTGCTTGCTGCGAATATGTGGGGTCGTGCTATATTTAGTGATAAAGTGAGAAAGATAAAGTTAAGCAAAGAATTGTTTGAAAAGGCTACATATGATGATCTTTCTAAAGTTCTTGGCCATGAAATAGGGCACATTATAGATCGTTTGGCGAAGGTAAAAGGTAGTAATTTATTAGGAAATATAGCGGGGTTAATGAATTACAGGGAGACATTATTACCTGAATCACCTGGAAGGAGTAATATACTTACGGATGAGGATAGAAAGAGGTTGAAGAAGGAGGCGGAGAAACAAATTAAGGAAGAGGCTGAAAAGAGTATGGTTGAGATTGTTGAAGAGGTAGTAAGTAAGATACCATATTATGAGGATATAGGTGTGTCTCCCAAAGACATTGTAGATATTTGGAATAATGTAGATTCGGATTTAAGGAGTAGAAACCCTGAACTTTACAATTATATTGCTTCTCTTGACACTAAGGGTAAAAGGGCTATTGTAACAAAGGCCATGCAGGGTTATGTTGACGAGTTTATACAGAGGCGTTATGGTCGGATACTTAAGTATAAAGATATTGTTGAGAAGATACGTAAGTCCATTAAGACTAAGCCCGTTACGGCGGAAGCTATAAGTGAGCGTTTTTCCGAATTGTTAAGAGAGGAAATAAATAAAAGGCGACTGTTTGAGTTAGAGACGATAAGAGAGGAACTAAAGACATTGTCTAAGTGGTGGAAGGAGTTTGATGAGAAATTAAACCCTAAATATACTAAGTATCGTTTTTCCAATAGGGAGCTTTATGCTGATGCTTTAAGTGTTCTTTTTAATGCTCCACATGAGCTTGCAGAAAGAGCTCCATTTTTTAACAGGGCTTTCTTTAATTATTTCGGTGTTCGTCCGGAGGCTAAGTCCGGTTATGAGCATTTACAGACTTTACTAAAAGACCCTAACATGGTATTGGCTGAAAGGAGTCATCGTGTACGTAAAGGCTTTGAGGAAGCTCGACAAAAAGTATTAGAACAATGGAATAAGTCAAAAAAGCATAAATTCGGCGTAGCTTCATCTTTTTGGATGAAGTATTTCAGCATCATTGATGTTCTTATAAAAAATGTTCCTGATGTTACCTCCAATTATGGGAAATTAACACCTCGTCAGAAGATACAAAATGCAGTCGAGATGATTGCATTTATAGACAATGAACATTTCTCATTACTTGACAAGATCACTCGTGAGGTGGTGTTGCCTTTAGAGATGCTTGGTGTAGATTTAGATACTTTTGGTGAGGCGTTAACGTATATACGCATTATTGAGGGGCGTAGTGATAAGGCTGCCCCTTTAGGGTTACAGGAGATGTTTAGTGTGGAGGGATTAAATTTTATACGAGAGAAGATGTCTGTAGAGGTGGAAAAGGTGTTTTTTGATAAGATAAGGCTTTTTCATGAGTATATTCATGGAGCTCTTGTAAAGATACAAGCTGAAAGCAACATGTTTTCAGATAAGCAGATGAGTATTATTTTTAAGAACAAGTATAATTATGCTACATTTAGGGATATAAAGTATGTTGGCAATTTTGTTCCTGCTGTGATAAAGCCGATTAAGGGTACTTTAAACGCTATACAGAATCCTTTTGAAGCTACTCTTGCTTATGTTTTTGCATTACAACGGGCGGCACGTAAGACATATGCTAAGAATATGACCCTTGAATTTTTGATGAAGTATGACCCTCTTGGTGTAGAAAATGCGAAACGTACCCGTCAAGGTTTTATAGTAAAAAAAGATCGTTATTTGCTGGATTTTTATGAGAAGGGTGAGCATGTTGGATATTATGTTGATCCTTATTTTGAGTATATCTTTGAGGTAGTGAAAGATAATGATCTTGCAAGCTTGACAAAACTTTTCAAATATTTTAATAAAGGTTTTAAGCCTTTAGTTACAGAGTTTAATCCTGGTTTTGCTTTTATGTTTAATGTTTTAAGAGACACTAACAGGGCAAAAGTGGATTTAACGAGTATAGTGGGCGATGGGAAGGTTATTCCTATTGAAGAATCATTAAGGGTTAGGGCACATCTTGTTAGTCATTTTTTATCCTCTTTTAAGCAGGGGCGTGGTGTTTATTATGGCAATATAGAGCCTGTGATAAATGAGATGATAGATGCAGGTGTCTTTGACATAAGAACGGGTATAAGTTCTAATTATAATGTGAGTGAGCAGGAGTCTGTAGATATTGTTGCTTCGAGGTTGTTTCCAGAAGTATATAATAGAAAATACAAACGTTGGCGTGAGTTGAATGAAGCTACAAAGACGTTAAGTGCTTTTGGTCATTTATATCGTTCAACGGCAAGGGGTTTGGAGTTGGGTACTAAGATTAATGCTTACAAGTTTTTACGTAAATCAGGTTTTGACATTGAGGCGGCTTCTTTTTATGCAAGGAATATAGCTGGTACTCCTAATTGGAAAAGATACGGGTTGCATACTGTTTGGCTCAATCAATGGTCTCCCTTTTCTAATGTTACCTTACAGGGTTTAGGTATGGATTTAACTCTTGCTACGAAAAGGAAGACGGCGGGAGGATTCTGGTATTCTGTTATTGCCGGTGCGGTGCTGCCTGGAATATTACAAGGATTACTTGCGTCAGGTTTGTTTGATGAGAGATTGCGTAAGATTTATGACAAGATACCTAATTATCATAAGTATAATTTTTTATGTATTCCTTTTGACACTACTGATGATGGTGCTGTTCGTTATTTTGTATTACCATTTGGGGAGACCACGAGATTATTTTTCTCGATAGGTTTTGCTATGTCAAGGGTTTTAGCTGATGAGCGACCTGTAGGAGTTAGGGAGCTTAAACATATTTTTAACGTGGGGGCGTCATATACATTGTCTATTCATCCTCTTATTGAGATTGTTCATGGTTGGGGGCAATATTTATTTGGTAAGTCTCCAACGACCTACATGGGGTCTGATGTTGTTCCTTCTTATATGATGGCTGCCGGAATAACATGGGAAGGTACTAAAAAGATGCTTTTGTGGACTGCCAGTACATTAGGGGCAAGCTGGATACTTACAACGGTTTCTTATGATCCGTATGAAAATCGTTTTACGGAGTATGGTTTTAAAAATGTTCCGATTTTGAATAGGATATATAAAGAGACAAAAGCGGGCGAGCTTGAAAAGTATTGGGATTTAGTCTCTAAGGTTGATAAGGATCGCAAGGTTGTAGGTATGCGTGAGAAACTTTATCTTAAAAAGGTTGTTGAGGAGTATGGTAAACAGTTTACAGAGATGAAGATTGATTTGAGAGACAAGGATCAGGTTGTTGAACAACGCAGGCATCAGCGGGATTTTCTTGATCGAAAGATCAAGGAATATATAGGTGTAGATAAGATAACGACGGCTGAGCAAGTTGATATTTATCGTCGTATGTTTGATACAGGACAGGATTACATTTATGCAGGTGTCCATAATGAGGTTGTTGAGGTTATTAGAGTTTTCACTTACGCCCCCACTTTAGAGGCTAAATGCGAGGTGTTAAATATGTTCAGGCGGCAGGAAGGTGAGGAGGCTTATCAGGAGTTACTTAATTACTTGAAGTGGCAGGGACGTTTATCAAATGACTTTTTTAGCACATGGCATAAGATGTACGGGGCGGAAGAGAAAAAGAGAAAGGAAGAGGCGGTAAAGAAAGAAATGTAATCAAAAAATCATTTTTATTAAAAGTATCTTACTTTCGTAAGATATAATAATTGCAGTATGTCATTTATTAAACAAGTTATAGGCGTTGACAAATTCGTTGATTTACCTTCAAGAGGTGATAAACGGGTGTTTTATGTTGTTCGAGAGCCTGTTAGCGGGGTTAACAGTCTTGTCAGAGGGTATATATGGAATAATGGCGGTTATCAGCCTATTGTTGACCCTAACTTTATCATTCATTGTCCTTATAGCAAGGATGGTTATGATTTTACTACAATAAAGGATGCGCTTGATTTTCTTTTAACAAAGGAATTACAAGTCTCTTTGATTGTTACTCCTGCGCAAACATATGGTTCATATCCTATTGATATTCAATTCACATGGGTTCTTTCAAAGTTGGTAGAGAATATTGAATCAATAGTTTTAAAGCGTATGATGGGGGGTGGTGAACAGGTTATTGCGTCTAATCTTATACAATACACCGTTGGCTCGGTAGGGCAGCATAGTGTTCAACAGACGTTATCTGGCGATGCTGTTTATGAGATTACTGTGATTGATACATTTGGGAACGTGGCAACGGCCTATGGAGAGGTTAAATATGTGTCAAGTAGTGTGCAGATACTTGAATTTAAGGTGTCGCCAGACTATTGGCATGAGCGAGGGGATAGCAATGAGGGTGAGTTTACGTTATCGTGGACGCTTTCTGCGGGCAAAGAGTATTTAAGCAGCATATATGTACAGGATAAGATTTACAGTTCTGATGAGTACGGCGAGCCTGTTTCATTAATGGATTACACGTTAGCTGACGGTTCGGGAACGCTTACAGTAACAAAAGAATTGACCGAGAGTATTGTTTTTAAACTTTCAGTGGTCTCTGTCTCATCGCCTGATGTAAGGACGGCAGAAACGGTTGTTGAGTTTATATCTTATATCCCAATCAGTGTTGAAGTTCCTTTAAGCATTAATCCGGCAAGCTCATCCGGCTCGCAGGTAAATTATACTTTTACCTGTACGTTTAATCGAGTGTTTAATATTGAGAATGGAGGTTACTTAAGACTTTATCAGGTAGATTCTTTTGGAGAGAAGATACTCGATTCATCGAACGTGTTTGGTGGAGGTTATGTTAATATTGAAGTGTTAAGTAGTAAATTTGTAATGATACAACGTTTACTTACAATATCACAGACTACATATTTTGAGTTAGAGGCCAGAGAGGTTGACGATTTTATGAATGTGTCGGAAGTCTCGTCGTATGCATCTGTATCGTTTAATATTGATATGGAGTTTACTGCCCTTTCGGTAAGTCCTGTAAAGGACTATATGAACAACAATGGTTATCAAAGCGGTTATCTATTTACAGCTACATTTAATAATTCATTAAATGATAGTTTAATTAGCCTTGTTAACCTTTCCATTGACGGTGTTAGTTACGAAATAAATAACTATAGCCTTAATGTGAATGTGCTTTCTTTTAGTTTCACGCAGCAGTTTACTGAAGGTGCTACCGTTGAGTTTTTGTTAGGAGTAACCTATGATGGGGTTGAGTTAAGTCGCACAGTGATGTTAACTATGTATTCCATCCCCAATATAAATGATGTTACATTTATTCATACAGGCAATGCAGGTCAGTTTGGGGTGTCGGGAACATTAACCCGACAGCTTATTGACACCATTACTGTTCGTTTTGCAGGTAAAGGGTATTCCGCATCATCGGTCATTGATGGTGCGGAATTATCAATAACTGATAGTTTGAATAATTTCTCTTTTGTAACGGGTGTAAACACGCAGACGTTACAAATTACAGAGACGTTGAACGGTGGGCGTGCTCCTTATCAGATAAGCAAGTCGCTCACTTTTACGTTATATAGCATAACATTTATTATAAAACATAACGGTACGCCTGTAAGTGGCGCATCGGTAAATATTAATGGCAAGACGATTACAACAAATTCTTCTGGACAGGCTGTAGCTAATGCTTTAACAAATGGTGTGTATTCGTATTCAGTAAGTTGTTCTGGATATAATACTATTCAGGATAATGTTCAAGTAAATAACGCAAATCAGACGATTAACATTTCTTTAACAGAGGTTACTCCTGATCATTACGTCTATTTTGGCTATATGACTGTAGGGCAGACCTATGGCAGTGTAACTATTGTAGAAGACGCTGGACAAAGCGCCTTAGCTGCCTTACAACAACCTTCTGTTGTTACAGGGCAGTCGTCTAAGGGAACTAATATTATTGATCCCGTTACTATTCAGTATGCTGTTTATCCATCTCCGTTGCAAGGTCATATGTTTTTAGCTTCTGAATGTTCTGATTATATAGGTTACAAAAATGTGTTTTTTGCGACATTGGATAACATGTGGATTTATGGGCAAGAACATAACGTAACTATTAATGGAAAAGTGTATTATTTATATGTTGCGAAGTTCAGAGTAGAAGGAGAGGGAGATCCTACGCCGGAGATGACCTTTAGTAGCGTTGTGATTTAAAAATAAAAATATTAATATAGAGATGGCAATAGATTTATTTGATGGAATAAGGGTAAAGGCAGCAAGTCCTTTGAACTTACATTCTATTGTAGGAACAAAAGATTTGAATATGTTTGGGACTAAACCTGTTTACGCTACAAAAGAGGCTTTTGCAGCATCGCCTTATTCTTATTCTGGAGCAACAGTTTATGATGTTGATACTGGAAAAAAATGGTTGTTTGAATGGGAGTGGAATGGCACTGAGGTAGTAAAAAGTTGGAAAGAGCTGCCTGTAAATGAAGTTAGTAGTTATGATAAGTATTTATTTGTTGTTAATGTGTCAAATCAGAATTATGATAGTCAAACAAAAGTATTAACTATTAATGAATTTGGTGGTACATTTGAAGTTGGAGATGAAGTCTATATTGTTGTAAACGGATTAGTGTATAATACTTCTTTTACTCTAAATGGGGGGACAAATACTTTAAAATGGATGTTAACCGATTATGATTTGGGCAGTGGTGATGTGGTAGAGATAATATTGTATAAAAAAGTATAATTTTAAATAAAAATGATATGTTAAAGTTAAAACAAATTGATGGATTAATAGCTGCTTTAAACAATAAGGCTTCAAAGGCAGTAATTGAAAGTGGTAGTTACACAAAGGTAACTGTTAACAATGAAGGAATTGTTACCGGCGGTAATAATTTAAATAGCGCCGATTTGCCTATAGTGCCTGTAACAAAGGGCGGCACTGGATTATCTTCGCTTACTTCAGGGAGTTTCTTAAGAGGTAATGGTACTGGTAATGTATCGTTAAGAACTGCTGCACAAGTTAAGTCAGATATTGAATTGGGTAATGTAACTAATCATGCACAAGTTAGGAAGGCTGTGAGTTCCACTGACGGTGTTATTCCAAAGTGGAGCGGTGCAGATGGCGTTTCTATTATTGATGGCTTTACTCCCAGAACCACGTTAAGGGCGTCTGCATCTGCTGATGATGTTAGTATTGCTACGGAGAAAGCTGTGCGAACGGCTGTTGATGCTATAGCAATGGCTGTTGATGCTATGGATTACAAGGGTGCTATAGACGCCTCCACAAATCCTAACTACCCTGCTGCGAGCAAGGGGGATACTTATAAGTTTTCGGCTAACGGAAAGATAGGTGGGGCAGACGGGGTAACAGTCTATCTTGGGGATTTTATGATATGTGTGCGTGATACCGTAGGGGGCACTCAGGGAACTGTAGGCGAGGATTGGGATGTTTTTCATTTAAATCGTGAGGGAGAGGTTATAGGTCCCTCATCGGCCACGAATGGCAATATATCCGTTTTTGACGGCACTACCGGAAAATTGATAAAGGACGGTGGTGTTGGCGTTGATGCTTTACTTGGGAAGTTAGACTATGCGTATTCGATAGATGCTTCTTCAAATCCTAACTATCCTGCTGCGAGTAAGGGGCAGGTTTTTGATATAAGTGTTGCGGGAAAGATCGGTGGTGTCAATGGTGTTGAGGTTGGGGTTGGAGATTTGTTGATCTGTTTACAGAATGTGTTAGGGGGCGCACAGGGTGAAGTAGGTAGTTCATGGGCAAGGATAAGGCGTCCTAACGAGGTATTGGGACCGTCATCTTCTGCTAATAACAGGATAGCCGTCTTTGACGGCACTACCGGAAAATTGATAAAAGACGGTGGTAGTACAATTGCAGATATTGTCTCAGGACAAGCAAATTTGCGTAACAAGCAGCATAAGATAACCGGCAATGAGGGGAGCATGGCTACTGTGATAACTATTACAAACGCCTTGACAGAGAGTGTAATGAGCGGGACTGTTCCTACGTTTAGTGTTAATGGGTTAAGCTATCCTATGGGTGATTATGCCAGCCTTAATATAGGAGAATGGGCGTTTTCAGGTTCATCAATACGTGTACGGCTTCCTTATAATCTTGAAACAGATGATGTAATATTGATAATTTATAATTATTAAAAATGATAAAGATAAAACAGGTAAGTGGCTTACAGACAGAATTGGACAAAATTCAAACTACTAAGTTTATTATTCCTGCTGCGGCCATGTTACCTCTGTCTCTTATACACATCTCCGAGCCCACGAGACTCCTGAGCATCTCGTATGCCGTCTTCTGCTTGAAAAAAAAAAACAAACGTAAAAAAAGCTTTAAAATGATTCTGATGACACAGAGACAGCTACTGAACACAAATTAGGTG
>ERZ1026810.334-NODE-334-length-31153-cov-5.729678_pt1 | contig 31153 bp, 15 predicted proteins | sample MGYA00520872_ERZ1026810 | MGnify/ENA primary metagenome ERZ1026810 (study PRJEB33270, sample SAMEA104284477) | anaerobic digester metagenome | biome: Anaerobic digester microbiome; feature: mesophilic sludge digester; material: Anaerobic digester biomass | place... | reverse complement strand
TGGTATTGTTTTTGTTTTTTTTTTTGTGAAGCAGAAGACGGCATACGAGATGCTCAGGAGTCTCGTGGGCTCGGAGATGTGTATAAGAGACAGATGTTACTAATTAAAACGCTGTTGTCGTAAGGAGTCCTTTGCACTAAAATTGTTATTAAGAAGAGAGAGATTATTGCAGCACAAATGAATCCTGACTTAATTGGTTGATGGGAACTACAAACTTCCAAAAAAAAGAAACCCCGAGTTAATTCAGCTCGGGGTTTGATAATTACTTGTTAGGTTAACTTATTTCATCATTATCATTTTCTTCGTACTGCTATATTTTCCAGCATTCATTTTAAAGAAATACACTCCGCTGGATACGGGATGGTTATTATCATCCAGTCCTTTCCAAACAGTAGTATAATTACCTGGAGCTTTTGTTTCATTAACCAGGGTTTTAACTTTCTGACCCTTAATGTTATAAATCTCAATATTTACAGGAATATGTTCTTTAACACTATAGGTAATAGTGGTTTCCGGATTAAACGGATTGGGATAATTTCCTTTCAGTTCAGTTTGGACAACAGGAGCATTATTATCATTGTTATCATATCCATTTACTCCGTGAATGCTTACATCATCAATAAAGAAGATGAAGGCATCGTTGGAAACACACTGAATTCCGATATAAACATTCTGATTGTCATAACTGGAAAGGTCATAAATATATTCAGTCCAAGTGACAGGTGCCTGCACATAACTTGTGCCGGAAACAATTTGGAAGTTATCAGGATTAATTTGGGTATTAGTAGAAACACCTACTTTGAACCGTTCCAGTCCATATTGTGCAGTATAGCTTCTAGCATAGAATTTTATATAGGAATCGGTGCCTAAAAACACCCGGGGGCTAATCATCCAATCATTATTGGGAGGTGTCGTTGCAGCAAAACTAGCAGGCATTTTGGAACCACTATGAGCAGTTAATGTTGTTAACGGAGGAATTGTGGCAGTAGGATTGAAAATGATGTATGCCATAGCACCCCCGTTTCCGGGAAATTCAACATCCTGTATTCCATAAGTATCGGAAAGATCAACATCAACCGCAGTCCAGGGTACAAAAGAAGTAACGAAATCAGCATAGCTTTCAAAATCATCTGTAAAGAACGCAGGAGCGGGCTGATAATTGATTGTTACGCTAACAGTGGCAGGAACTGATTCCCCAGTTGAATAAAGAGCTGTTACACCATAATTATAAGTTCCGTTGGTAAGAGCAAGATCAGTATAGTCAGTCGTGGCAGGATCATTAATAGTAGAAATCAGTGTGCCATTACGATAGACCTTATAGCCCAAAAGCGAGCGGTCAGCATTTTTCGGTTGTTCTTTAACAGGAGCAGGAATACCCTTTACGCGTTCTATAGTTCCCGGAAGAGAAACAACTTCAGAATAACGGGGTATATCTACAGGAACATCAACAATAAAATCATCAACGAGGAAGATGAAGGCATCATTGGAAACACATTGAATACCAATATACACAGTCAGACCTGCATAACTACTGAGGTCATAAGTATAGGCAGTCCATTCAACAGGTGCTTGAATATAACTAGCTCCACTAATAAAGGTAAAGTTAGCAGGGGCTGTTCCGGTTGTGGAAACACCAACTTTGAAGCGTTCCAAACCATATTGAGCAGTATAACTTCTTGCCCAGAAGTTTAATACACTTTCGTTACCAACAGTAATTAGAGGCGTAATCATCCAATCATTATTAGGAGGAGTAGTAGCAGCAAAACAGGCAGCCATTTTGTTTCCAGTATGAGCTGCCAAGTCAGTTATAGCAGGAGTTGTAGCACTAGGATTGAAAATAATATAGGCTTGAGGAGCAAAAGCATTAGTCCAGGTTATACCGGTCATTCCATAAGTGCTACTTAAATCAACATCTACCAAAGTCCAGGGAGCAAAACTAATAGAGAAATTCTCATAACTCTCAAAGCCATCATTAAAACCTGTAGGAGGAGGAATTACCCCGGGAGCATCCCAATCTAGGAAAACATCAGTATTATTCTGCACTGTGCCTGTTAAATTCAGAGGTGGATCAAGCGGAGCCACAATTTCTACACTTACAGGACCTGCAGGAACTGATTCCCCAGTAGTATAAAAAGCAGTAACTGTATAACTGTAAGTGCCTACTTCCAAGCCCATATCATCATAAGAGAGAGTGGCAGGATTATTAATAGTGTTAATTAAATTGCCATCCCTATAAACCTTGTAACCAAGAAGGTCTCTGGTTGCAAAAGTGGAAACAGGTGCCTGCCAGGTTAAATGCACATTATAGTAGTTTTGAATTGTAGCAGTAAGGTTTTGGGGAGGATTCAGCTGTTCCACTATATCGGAAACACTGAAAGTATCCATATAGAGATTGAATCTATCGGCATCACTATGACCGTGAAAACCGATGTAATAAGTTCCACCGGTTACTGCAGGCATAATAATTTCTGCCATTTCATAATTAGTATTGACGATGTTCAAATTTTCCCAAAGCAGATTCGTCATACTTGCCACTGCAGGAGTGGTTCCCCAATAAACAGAAAGTTTTTCTGCAAAAGTGGTACTTCCGCTGCAATAATAGAACTTTATTTTATAATTATGAGTATTAGTAAAGACAAGAGGAGGTGTAATTAACCAATCATCCATTGCCAATGTAGTATTATAACGAATACGCATTGAGTTAGGAGCCGTGTGACCGTTGGCATTATAGGACTGCCAGGTGTAAAGATCGTTATTGGAATTGATAACTGTCCACCCTAATGCTAAATCAGGAGGAGTAACAGTATCAAAGTTTTGCTCGTAAGGATAGGTAGTAACCGTGGGATCAGCTAAAACCGTAAAACTCCAGACAGGGCAATCAACTGCATCACCAAATTGATTATAGGGAACAATTTTCCAGTAATAAGTAGTGCTGTATGTTAAATCATTAGCAGGATCATATAAAGTTGCCGTTTGCGTTACTCCATTAGCTATATTAGTTGGAGGGTTATTGGTTCCAAAATAGACCTTATAACCATCAACAACTCCACCTCCGGAATTCCAGCTGAGATTTGTAGCTATAGGAACATTGATAGCACCATTAACAGGATGAGGATTTTGAGCTGCCAAAGGTGGTTCACCTGTAACTGGAGGTGAGAAAGTGAAAGTTAATCCATTAGCAGGAAATACAGTTGCGCTCAAAGTACAGGTATTGTTATTAGCAGTTCCGGCTATAGTAGCAGACCAGTCAGTGGTAGTTGTCCGATTATTAAAATCAGCATTGGAATCTCCTCTTAAACCAACCTGCACAGTAGCAGCAGTTGTAGAAGTTACAGCAGTAAAGGGTCCATAAATATAGACCACTTTATTACCGTTTTCCTGAAGCTGAATTTGGAAAGTAAAATCATCATTGGCAGTGGCAGTTGGACTTCTCCGCCAGTTTTTCCATTGGATAGTAAAAACACGATTGGGTGCAGTTCCACTACTTAAGGACATTAGAGTTCCCTCAGCCCTGGATTTAATATCGCGGGCAAGAATCGCAATAACATTGTTTGTAGAAGTTCCAGAACTGATAGGAACAGTACTTGTTGCTACAGTATCACCCATAGCAATAAAACCATTGGAAGCTATGCTGATTGTAGAATAATCAACACCATTATAAGTAAAAGTAAAACCCAGTGGAATGGCTAAAAAACATTCATTATCATTAGCACTGGTTCCGTGAATAGTTCCCCCACTGATTTCAGTAAAAGTTCCTAATGCGGAAGCAAAAGAATATTCGCTTACCACAGAAAATGCAGCCATAGCTGTTACTGAAAATATCAGTAGAAGAAGGAGTTTGTGAATTTGTGCTTTCATAGCATCTCCTTTTCTTGTTAAGTAACTAAATTTTATAAACACATAAGCTGGTCTGTTCCGCATAATTTATATGCTTAAAACTTACTATTTTCACTTAATAATTATGCCTGTAATACTGTCAAGAAAAACTTATTCTCCACGAAAAAAATGTAGTTTGAGCCCATTTTGTTTTTTATTTAGCTATTTAATTGATACCTAGGAGATTAAGTAACGACTCCGTAACACTCCCGTAACACTTCCTTAAGTTCTGTTAGGGGGTTGTTACTTGAGTGTTACTTGGTTATAAGATGATCAAGTAAGCAGAATAGGAACACGGATAAAGAATAGAATGCAGATTTTGATAATTTCGCAGAGAAAAGAAGAGGTCCGGGAATTCGGGTATTTTTATGCTTTATCAGATATTTTATCTTGCATTATTCATTTTTCGTTCCCTTCCTACTACTGCACTGCCAAACAAATCAGGAAAAAGTTTCAAAGATATTTTGGTTAAGACGAATCCCAACTTACATTTTATTGTTCATTCTTCATTATTCCTTATTTTTCGGGATAGGCGAAAGTAAAGATGATAGTTATGGAGAACAACAAACAAAAAAAGAAGATCTGAAATTAGCATTGCAATATTTACAGTTAAAGGTTCCCAGGCAGTATAATAGGATATAGAAAGAATTAGAATGGTCATTAAAAGGGTTTTAAAAATAATTATTCCTGCCGGGATTTTCAATTTTTGGAAAATCCATCTGGCAAGAGGATTTTTTTCGCGCTGATATTTATCCGGTTTCAGCACTAAATAAGTAGAATGACCATCCAAAATATTCAGCAGCAAAAAAATTATGCTTAAAATAAGGGTAAACACAGGGGAATAGAATAGCGTAGCAATAACCTTCCAAAACATATAGTTCTAATTCAATCTAAACACTATTTATCCCAAAATTTATTTGATAACAGCAAGTTTACCGCGTTTGATTTTACCTCCCATCTCCACTACATAAAAATAAACACCACTGGAGACAGAACGCTGATTATTATTCTTCAAATTCCAGGTATAAGTGATATTGTTGTTTTCCGCACTAAAAGGTCCTATGTCATCTTGAAAAACGAGTTGCCCGCTACTGCTGTAGATGGCAATTTTTCCTTTTTTATTCACAGGAAAGTTAATAAAAACAGCTTGTGGTGAATGTTTGGAAGTAACAGGATTGGGAAAAACATTCAAGTTATCCAGGTTATTTAGGTTTTGCATTCCGAAACGGACTAAATTTCCTTGAGGTGATATCAGGTTTCCTGCTAGGTCAGTTATATTATTTACTTCCAGATAGTAGGCATAATTGGTGAATTTAAGTTTATCAGCAAAATTAAGCGTTACAGTGTCCACAGAATGAGAAGCAGAAACAATTTTATTATTGGGATCGTTTTGAGGACAATGCAAAATATAATTGGCAGGATACAAAGCCGGAGCAGAAGATATTTCTTCACTGAACTGGATAGTTATACCCTGTTTTGAAGATAATACTATAACACCAGTAATTTCTGGAGGAATTATATCCTCTGTGTAGGGAAAATAATAGAAGGTTGTATCAGGTTCTACTCCACTTATCCCATATACATTTCTAAGCTCAATAAAAAAGAGGGAATCAATAACCGGAAAATTTGTCCTAAACCTTAACTGGACACCAAAATTGGCGGAAATACTATTAGCAGAAACAGGGTTGTCCATTCCATTACTCATATAATAACAGGCAGGATTGATAATAGCGGCAGGCATTTTCTGATTAAACAACAAGCGTAATTCTTTTGTTCCTGCAAAAGAGATTTGCAACAGTTCCGGTTTAGGCAAAGGTATTCCTTCAATCCAGGGACCTCTGTTACTTTCATTTGGCGAATAAGTAGGGTCTATTGCAGCAATTGCATATTGATAGACCTTTCCCTGTTGCAAATCGGTATCGGTAAAACTGGTAACTCCATTAACAGTGTAAAGAATTTCATTACCATCTTCATCCTTGCGATATAATGCATATTCCGGGGCACCTGTTGAAGTCCAAGAGACCTTTATAGAACTTTCATTTAAGGGTTTTACGGTTAAATTGGCGGGTGTGGGGGGTCCTGTAAACGGTTCTGTAGGGGTCCATTCTGCTAGAGCTGCGTTATTGCCTTCTGTTTTTACATTAGCCAGAATGCGAATAATCCCGTTTTTATCTTCCCAAGTGCTAACCTGATAATTATGAGAGCTTTCAGCAAAAAAAACAGGAACGAAATTGCCATTGATATATTTCAAAACATATAAATTGGGAGTAAGGGCTAAAATAACCTCATCTAAACCATCTTTATCTAAGTCAGCACTGGTGATAGAATTCATTGAGGCGACCTCATTGAACATAATGCTACCCATAGAAGTATAATTATCATTGCCTGCATTCATAAATCCCTCACCAAACCAGAAATTGAGATTCTGATTAAGTGTATTCGTAACATAGCCGGCAACAAAAAAATCCTTATGTCCATCGCCATTAAAATCACCTGCAGTAAGAGAATAAGTATTTCCTACGGGAAGTCGTGTTGTCCAGCATAAATGGTGTTGTGTGGCATTCATTATTTCAAAAATCATAATATCGCCATCGGTATCAGCGCATAAAATATCAGGATAGTTGTCATCATCCAAATTTTCTACAATGATAGTAGGCACAAAATTATTACGGCTCTCAGTTTCAGTTGGATTGCTAATTGTATTTCTTGGAGCCAACTCACCTGTGGATAATCTTTTATATGCCTGAATAACTCTTTCGGCAGGTAGATTTTTCACCATCAGGATTTCGGTTTTGTTATCGTTATCATAATCAGCCATAACTCCTCCCGAAATACCTGTGTCTAAAACAATTACTAAGCTGTCATTGATGTTGCAAGGGTAATTTCCTCCAACTGGGGTAAGCCACATTTCGGCATTTTCTCCTCTCAGTAATAACAATTCACTTTTTGAACCGGTAGTATAAGTGGAACCAATATCAAGGGGCCAGAAAGAATCACCAAAATCATTCTTAAGGATATGTCCTCCGGTATGAGGTTCATAAGCTTTAACAATTCCGTAACCACTTTCCGGTATTTCCATAGAAACATATTCATCAATGCCATTGCCGTCATAATCTCTTTTACGCAATAACGGCTTTTGGGGAGGTCCTATATTTTCTTTAGTGTAGCCATATTGAGGAATTAAACAATAATGAATGTTCAAAAAATCGGGATAAATATCGGAAATGGAAATTAAACCGGTAATATTAACAGCAATAAATTGGACATCAATCTTCCCTTCAGGAAGAGAAGAAGGCAATTTCCATATTTGAATACTATCGGCAAGAGAAGAATAAACATTGAATATTTGCCCGTCGGAAGCGGTAATTTTCAGCTGCGCATTAACTATTTCATCAAAATTGGCAGCTATGTAATATTCCAGATTTTGTTTTGTCCAGCGGGTAAAACAGGAAATAGTTTCAGTTCTTAAAACTGGAGCAGTGCGATCTAAAATAACTGTTCTATAAAAATTGTAACGGTTCATATTGTTCAGTGTTTTTTCATATTGCAGACGCAGCAGATATTTCCCTTCCGGAAAGTAGTCCGGAATATTAAAAGTAGCCAAAGTATCATTATGAACCGGTTCTCTATATTTTGTAAGCGTTTGAGAATGAGTAGAAACATCTCTCCAGTATGGATCGTTGGTGTCTTTATCTCTTTTATAGGCAACGGTATAATTAGCAAAATCTATTCCATACACAGAACCGATAACAGGAACCGAACCGCTTATTCCTAATTGATCTTGGGGACTGGTAATTTCCAGGAACGGAGGGTTTAAATTATCCAATAGTTTTTTAACATTCAGTAAACCATGACCGGTTCTAATATCAAAGCCAACAGGATATAAATCATCCGTAGCTGAAATTAAACGAGCTTTAACCTCTGCGGGACTCAAGCCCGGATACAAAGATAAAAGTAATGCTGCGGCTCCCGTTACAAAAGCTGCGCTCATAGAAGTTCCATCCATCTGGAAATATTGATCGCCGGAGCTAAGTTTATAAGTGGAAAGTACTCTTTCCCCCAGCGCCACAAGGTCTAAATCTTCTCCATAACTGGAAAAAGTGGAAAGCTGCTTAGCAATATTGATTGAACCGACAGAAATCACGGTTGACAGCTTTGCAGGATAACTTAATCCCGGTCCAGCATCGTTTCCTGCTGAGGCAACTAAAACAACTCCTTTGCTATAAGCATATTCACAGGCATCAGCTATGATGGCAGAATAATTGGGATCACCCCAACTCATATTAATTATGTTACAGCCGTTATCTGTTGCATAAATAATAGCAGCTGAAACATCATCATCCTGTAAATAACCCTGATTATCAAGTGTTCTAAATCCAGCTCTAATAGGTAAAATACTTATATTCCAACAGACACCGGCAACCCCTATTCCGTTATTTCCAACTGCTCCTGCTATACCGGAAACATGAGTGCCATGAAAATTTTCGTCTTCTACATTATTATCCTGTTCCATAAAATCACCCAAAGCATTATTTGCCATTTCGGGTGCATCAGTAAAGTCCCAACCGCACCAGTCATCTATGTAGCCATTATTGTCATCATCAATTTGGTTATCAGGAATTTCGTTTGTATTGATAGCTATGTTATGCCATAGGTCTGGATGGTGAATCAGCACTCCAGAATCCACTATACCGATTTTAACATAATTGCTGCCGACAGTATAGTTCCAGGCATCAGGAATACTGCTGATATAATGATACTGTTGATTGAATAAAGGATCATTAGGGTTTAAATGCAATTTTCTTATATAATTGGGCTGAACATATTGAATTCCGGGAAAACTTAATTGTTCTAAATCCTGAGCAGAAGGCAGTTCAGAAACATTTGCCAGATAATAAGTTGGTTGCTGCATACCCTTAATGGATTTGATATGTGTAACTCCTTTCTGAACAAGAAAATTATCAAAAGCAGATAAGCCGGTTTTAGTTCCCTTAATCTGAATGGGAACTGTGGTTTTAAATATAAGCTGTCCTGGAGTAATATCAGCAGATATATAGATACATAAGTTTGTAAATATGAACAGAAACAGGATTGTGCGCAGTTTATATAAACTCCAAAAGTCCTTCACTTCTTCCTCTATTTAAATCTGTAAGTTACACCCAAAGAATGAACATCATTCAATTCATTGTTGAAAGAGCCGTAGCCATAATCAACAGAGATGTTTTTATATTTCACTCCAAAACCGGCACTTAAATCCTGAGCATCATAGCCCAAAAGATAACCACCCCTTAAAGAAAGTATCTGAAAGAGTTCACATTCAAGATTAATATTACCTTTAAGGTCTTCGTCTAAGGTTTGAATTGCCGAACCACCTAAAACAAAATGCTGTTCTGCAAGGGAAAATCCTTTGGCAATATCCAGTTCAAAACAGGTTGGCAGTTTAACTCTTTCTTCATCAGTATGATTGGCTATGCCCAAATTTCTTCCTGCTAAAGTTATTTTAGCATCAGTAACAGGCGGCAGCCAACAAAAACCAAGATCAGTATGTAAAGCTAAACTGGAAGCAGTGTTCAATTTCTGATACAAAATCCCTAAATTGCCTCCAGCATAAAAAGAGGGGGTTAGACGATGAGCATAATTTGCTGTAATATCAATATCCAAGGGATGATAATTACCTATTAAAAAACCCGTATCGTCCCGGTTTTCAATTTCTCCATAATCCAAATTACGCATAGCTATTCCAAAATGGCTTTTTCGTTGGGCAAAAGAATAAGTAATCATATTTACCTGTGTATCTGCCAGCCACATATTATGAGTTATGCCTAAAAGGCGTTGATTATTCATACAGGAGACAGCCGGTTGCAATAAAAAAGAACCCGGATTATCAATACTGAAAACACCTCTTCCTGCTAAGGATAAAGCTACAGGTCCGCAGGGAACATTTAAAAACTTATATCCGTAAGTTCCGGCATTTTCATTAATCCCGGCAAAACACATTCCCCCAATCAAGATCAGGCATAAAGTAACTGTTATATGTTTCATAAGTTTGCTCCCTCTTATTTTTCTACAGCAAACTTGAGTCGCTTGCTGTCGGTTGAGGATTTAATAATGGCAATATAAACTCCACTGCAAAGTTTATCTGCAGGGAGATCAAAGATATCCAGGTTTTTAAGATATGCCTTAGCATAACCTTTTTGCCGATAAACTAAGGTTCCGCTAATATCATAAATACTTAGTTCCAGTTCAGTATCTCTACTGGTCATAATATTCAGCCGCATTTTTTGCTGGTAAATGGATTTCAAGGGGTTGGGATAGATATAAACCTGACCCGGCACAAAAAGCTCCGATGTTTTATATTGATTTGGCAAATTAACTTCTTCCACAGAGGCAGTTCTTCTTAAATTACCAAATTCACAAGTCCAATTATAAGGAGAATTAAAACGCGGTTCATTTTCCAGTTTGTTTCTGAATAAAGATCCATTATCCGTTGCACAATAAATATACCAGTTGTCATCTGTTGATTTGGAAACAAAAGGCAAGGTTCTACTGCGTTCAGCAAAAGAAACAGGATACCCACTTTTCAGGCGGTAATTATGCTCCCAGATATTAAGTCGGTTATTTTTAAAATTCCCTATTATTTCTGCATTGTTATCATTATCAATATCCATAGCATATATACCTGCGCTGATAAAGTCCGTATGCGGTTCCGGATTTTGGTTCTCAGGATTCATCAACCTTCCGGAATAATCAATTATGGCAATTTCGCTTTCACCTCCGATTAAAATATCCAAAGTTCCGTTACCATCAACATCAGCAATACTTAAAGGAGCAACAAAACTGCTGTCTGAATCCCCAATTAGATTATGCACAAAAGGAAAACCCTCCACAATCTCTGAACCATTCAAACAATAAACACTATTGGGACATTGCACAATCAAATTCTCAGTATCCGAAACCGGAGCTTTAAAAACAGCTACAATAGTAGAATCAGCAGGAATAGGTAATTTGATGTCACTTTTACTGTTATCAGTAAGATTTATGTCACTTAGCCAATATTCTCCGTCTGTATTTTGATAAATAAGAGATAGTGTATTTTGAAAATGAATAAGATTGGCTTTAAAGTTACCGGTATAATCAGCTAAAGTGGATATAGTTTTATCTGCTTTGTTAAAAAGCTTAATAGTAAAGGAATTTTCTTCAGCTTTTATTTTTAGAGGTAGAGCTAAATTTTCACCCAAATCTACTGGATGGCTTTCCCAGCTATAGGCATTAGACCTGAACAAATAAATCCGTTCTGTATTGTTTAGTTTATACAAACAGCATCCCTCATCCCTCTGCAATGGCAGATAAAAGTTTTCTCCGTCCCAGATATAAGTATAAGGAATATAAAATGCTAATTGTATAGGATAGTTATTCAGTAATTCATCATTTTTCCACATATATATTTTGCCCTGCGGCTGAGGATAAAATAATTCATCTATCCCATCGCCATCAAAATCAACAGCAGCTGCATTAATAGAATTGATTCCCTGGTAGGAAGTAGTTATACGCCAACTATAAATAACCGAAAAAGTCATTTGCAATCCGCTGGCAGAAATATCAGTTATTTCTAATGAAATACCTCCATAATAGCTTTCTGAGGTAGGCAAGGAAAGCATTCCATTATGATATTGATAACCAAAATAAGCGTTATTGCCTTCTCTGAAACTATCAAAAGGACTACCCCATTTGTAAATACTGTTTGCTGCTGTATCCAGATGCTGAATTCCATCTGCTTCTTCCAAGTCAATTCCTTTATGTAACGCATAGGAATTTATATAATTACGGTCAAAATTAGCGGAAAAATTGGCATTGATAATATTCTCATCTATGTGCCAGATAAGAATTCCTGAACCATCTATGGGAAAAGGACTATTATCGGGAACGGGACCTCCTAAACCAGGTAAGAAAAAATCCCATTCACTACCTAAGTAGCTATTCTCCATAAAATTGAAATAGGGTAATAAGGATTCATTCTCCGGTGTTGAAGGATCATCCTCATAATAATCCTGTTGACCATCAGTAAGAAGTTTAAAAGTATAACTGGGACGATTATTAATAGGGTCTATACTGCCATCAGGATTTTGTTGTCTATTTTCCACCAAGAAATATTCCGTTGCTGAAATAGGCACTTTGTAGAGACGAATTGCCCCCGGTAAATGATTAAGAAAGTAATCCACAGAATTATTTTCACTATCCAGGGATAATATTACAGGAGTTTCCCAACCTAAAAAATAGCGTGACCAGGCACATAACTGAGCAGGAACATAACCACTTCCATTCCATAAACCTGTCCCCATCAAACCCCAATTACCAATACCCTGGCTGATACCATTACTGTTATCATTATCATATAAAGTCGGTAGACCTAACAAATGACCAAATTGATGAGCCAGCACACCATAGATACTGAAAAGGTAATTAGCTGCATTATCTTCACCTGCTGCAGGAAAGTAATCCTGATATTCGTCTTCGGGAACAATAATTATGTTGGTTAAATAAGTTCCATCATCAGTTAGATAACCAACATAGAAATCATTTTGCGGCTCAAAATAGTTCTGTAGCTGCTTCCGGGTTAGAAAAGTGCTCCATATTTCATTAAGCCGAATGGACTCAATGTCTGATTCCTGTCCGGTTCCGGAATGAAAAATAATAATGCCTCCATATTGACTAAAATTAACATCAGTATCTATTAAAGCTAAAATATCCGGTAAAATTTGAGGTAAGTTTACATCTATTTCATCAGTTCCATCAGCGCCGTAAAAAGACAGGGTATTAGGCATTGTTAGGACTTGTGGATATAGATAACAGTGCAGTTCATATTGTAAATGGCTCGCCTCCAGAAAAAAATCCTTCAAGTGCTCCATCCAGCGATTAAAAAAAGCATCATCGTGAGCTAAATAATCAGGATATTCTGTCTGATCCCGAAAAGGGACATCACTAAATTGCACGCGTAAAACCAGAATGTTATTAGGTAGATTTCTTGTACCGGACTTTAAAGCTCCATCCACAAAAAAATCCCCCTCCAAGCGTGTAGCTTGCCAGGTTGATGGTGAATTTTTATACATTGGGACAGGAGGAACCAATGCTGACAAAGAACCAGTTAGAATTACAATTATCAGCAGTATTATCCACTTCCAGATAGGGCAAGGCATTCAATCCTCCAGGAAATATTACTATGAAGATAAAAATTCCGCTACCAAACTATTAATAGCGGATAGCTTTTAAGACCTTTTTTGGTGCTTACATAAATAGTCAATTAAAAAAACCGACGCAAGTATGTTTCTTTTCTTTGCAGTTATGTGGCTTTCTTTTAAGTTAACTATATATCTTTAGAGATTTTTGCCAGCCAGAATGTCTGTTTCATTACACTTGCATATTTTTATATATGACTTCTGAGGAGTCCAACCGCCATTCTTCTTTTTATTGGTAATAAGCTTAACCCTTTTTATTTCTGTATTGCAAACAGGACAAATTACTTTCCCCTCAGAAGAGTTATCATGTGCTACCTTAGCAGCAAAACTTTTTACTTTTCCCATTTTATCCTCTTAATTAGCTCTTTCTATATATTCACCCGTGCGGGTGTCAATTTTAATTTTATCACCTTGTTCCACAAAGAAAGGAACCGTCAACCGTAAACCTGTTTCCGTATAGGCAACTTTTCCACTTCCGGAAGCAGTGTTTCCTTTCAAATTAGGCTCGCATTCAGCTATGGTCTGAATTACAGTTGTTGGTAGTTCTATTCCTACAACATCTCCATCCGGAGTAGTTGATACAATAACTTCCATATTCTCTTTAAGCAGATTTTCTTTATCTCCTAAAAGAGATACATCTATATGCATCTGTTCATAGTTATCACTATCCATTAACACCAAAAAATCTCCATCACGATAGAGAAATTCTTTTTTAGTGCGTTCTATACGGACTTCATTGAAGGTGTCACTCTCCCGAAAAGTATTTTCCAAAACTCTTCCTGTGCGAACATTTTTCAGCTTTGAACGCAGAAAAGCAGGTCCTTTACCTGGTTTTACATGGAGAAATTCTATCACTTCATACAAGTCATCTTTGAATTCAATGACCATTCCGTTTCTAATATCAGCCATTGTAGCCATATTCGTTTCCTTATATTTCAATTAAAGAAGTCACGCTTTTGAAGATAGGGATTTTGGCAAGGAAATTTTTTTAGGAAGAATGAAGTCAGGAGTCATTTGCGCCTGGATAACTTCCTCCTTTGAAATAACTTTTGGGGCACATATGACTCATGACGACGCTGAAAGTCAGGAGTCATTTGCGCCTGGATAACTTCCTCCTTGGAAATAACTTTTGGGGCACATATGACTCATGACGACACTGAAAGTCAGGAGTCATTTGTGCCTTGATAACTTCTTCCTTGGAAATAACTTTTGGGGCACATATGACTCATGACGACACTGAAAGTCAGGAGTCATTTGTGCCTTGATAACTTCTTCCTTGGAAATAACTTTTGGGGCACATATGACTCATGACGACGCTGAAGACCACTCAAAAAACAAATCTGCGTAATCTGCGTAATCTGCGTGATCTTTATTTTTTTCCCGAAATTTTCTTGACAGCATAAGTAGTTCATCAGAAAAGGAAAAGTTATGAAAATAGACAGGCATTTTTTCTGTGAATTAAAACGCTACCGTGAACCGGCACCTCAATTGTGTGCTGTTTGCCCTCGTATTTTCAAATGCAAGAGTTTTTATGCCTGGCACAAAGAACATCAAAAAGAATATCTGAATTTCGTTGTTGAAATCAGTAAAAAATTTCCGGATAAATATACAATGGAGGTTCACTTTATGCCTGAAAAACAAACTTTCGTCCAAATCGTAGATATGGCTACCGGCAAAATTGAAAAAGTAGTCAATTGGAATGAAATTGAGGCATTATCTGCAGAGGATAAACTTGCTTTATCCCGCAATAAGAACTTATTTATTGTAACGCACCGTTTGGAACCGATTGTTAAAATTGAATTGAAAAAAACGGTGATTAGTGCTCCCATTCAATTTATGGAAAGTACTCCTAAGGAGGCAGAGCCAATTGAAGAGGTTACAACTTTACCGCTAACCCCTGTAAAGCCAAAACCCAAACGCAATCCTAAGCATTAAATATTGCTGACCCCTCATTTAGATTAGGGTTATCCATTGGATAATGGAATGCCGAATTCTGCTAAGGAAAATACAAAGAAAGCAGTATATACCCTGTTTTTTGTCCCAAATTATAAAATTCGTCACCCTATATTTATATAGGCACTCTTGTAAATAAGAGGAAACGAAAATTTCCTTTTACAGAATTCTGCCTTCAAAATAAATGGCTCAAAATGCAGAAAAGTGCTGAGTTATATATAATCATCTCTGCATAATTAAGCACAGGAGGAGATATGTTTATCCTTGAAGAAAAACATCTGGATGTGGCAAAAGCCATAGCCGAAAAAAATCGTAAGAAAAATAGCTGTGACCACTGTTATAATAGAGGTTGGATTGGCGTTAATGAACAAAATATGCTTGTCCTCTGTCCGAAATGTGTTGATAGAGAAAAAGCAATTGAGGACTGGAAGGAATATGTTTCTGAACAGGATGAATTGAAAGAGCATTTTAGTGAACTCTTTGAAGAAAAGAAAGTGGAAACTGAACAGGAAAATCCCCTTAAACAAAAGGACTTTGAACGCACAAAAAACCATCCTGCCAATCCGCATAATTTCGTTCCCGGTCAACGCAGAAGTGGTCATCAAAAAAAGATTGGATAAGGAATATGTATAAAACACCAGACCTGAAAGAAAGCCCCAGGCATCTGGAAAACCGCATTCGCGAATATTGGAAAAAACACGATTTAGCTCAAAAAAGCGTTGATATTCGTGAAGGAAATCCCCGTTTTATTTTTTATGAAGGACCTCCTACGGCAAATGGCAAACCTGGTATTCATCATATAATGGCAAGAACCCTGAAAGATGTTATTTGCCGTTATAAAACAATGAACGGCTTTCAGGTTAAACGCAAAGCCGGTTGGGATACACACGGTTTACCGGTAGAAATTGAAGTAGAAAAAGAACTCGGTCTGAAGGATAAGCGTGGCATAGAGGACTATGGAATTGAAAAATTCTGTCAGAAATGTCGGGAGTCCGTTTTCAGCTATGAAAAGCTCTGGCGAGAAATGACAGAACTTATGGGCTATTGGATCGATCTGGATCACCCTTATGTAACTTTACATAACAGCTATATAGAATCCGTTTGGTGGATTCTGAATAATTTCTTTTGCCGCGACCTCATATATAAGGCATATAAAATTGTTCCCTATTGTCCCAGTTGTGGAACTCCTCTTTCTTCACATGAAGTGGCTCAGGGTTATAAAGATATAGAAGACCCCTCCATTTATGTTAAGTTTAAAGCGTTGGATGAAGAGAACACCTATTTTCTCGCGTGGACAACTACCCCCTGGACTCTTATTTCCAATGTTGCCTTAGCTGTTCATCCTGATGAAACCTACATTAAAGTTCACTATCAAGGTCAGAATTTAATTTTGGCTAAAGCCCGTTTGCAAGTGCTGGATGAAGATGTAAAAATTATCTCTGAAATGCAAGGCAGCGAATTGGAAGGTCGTTATTATCAGCCCCTTTTTAATTTTATTCCTGTTCATAAGCCCGCCTGGTATATCTGTTTAGGCAATTATGTTACAATGAGTGATGGCACTGGAATTGTTCACACAGCTCCTGCTTTTGGACAGGATGATTATTCATTGGCTGTGAAATACAATCTGCCTTTTATTCAACCGGTAGACAGCGAAGGCAAATTTACCGCAGCAGTAACCCCTTGGGCACATCAGTTTGTTAAAGATGCAGATAAAGATATCATCCGTCACTTAAAAGAAAGTGGCAACTTATTAAAAAGGGAACAAATTAAACATAGTTACCCCTTTTGCTGGAGATGTAAAAGTCCGCTTATTTATTATGCACGGGAAAGCTGGTATATTAGAACTACGGCTTTCAAAGAACAGCTATTGGAAAACAACCGGAAAATTGATTGGTATCCTCCTTTTGTAGGAGAAAAGCGTTTTGGTGACTGGCTGGAAAATAATGTGGACTGGGCTTTATCCAGAGACCGTTTTTGGGGGACACCGCTCAATATCTGGATTTGTGAAAAATGCGGGAACCAGCGTTCTATAAGTTCTATTGAAGAATTGCATAAAGAAGGAAAAATGATTTCCGGAAAAGAAGTTCCGGAAGACCTGGATTTACACCGTCCCTATATTGATGAAGTTGTTCTTACTTGTTCCTGTGGTAACAAGATGCATCGCACTCCAGAAGTTATTGATTGCTGGTTTGATAGCGGCTCTATGCCTTTTGCTCAATGGCATTATCCTTTTGAAAATTATGAGCATTTTGAGCCCGACCTCTTTCCTGCTGATATTATTTCTGAGGGTATAGACCAAACCCGGGGTTGGTTTTATTCTATGCTTGCCATTTCTACTTTGTTGAAAGGAGTTTCCAGTTACAAAAGCTGTTTGGTTAATGATATGATTCTGGATAAAAACGGCAGGAAAATGAGTAAATCTCACGGAAATGCAGTTGACCCTATAGAACTAATGCAAGATTATGGAGCAGACGCAATTCGCTGGTATTTATTAGAGGTCTCTCCGCCCTGGGTTCCTACGCGTTTTGATGTTGACGGGGTGAAAGAAATCTTAGGAAAATTTATCGGCACTTTGAAGAATGTATATTCATTCTTTGCTACTTATGCCAATATTGATGGCTTTGTAGCAACTGACTATCCATATAATTGGGTTCGGGAAGTGGAAATTGACCGCTGGATTATTTCCCGCTTGCATTCCTTGATTATTACGGTGCGTAATAACACTGATGTTTACGATTTTACAAAAGCGGTGCGTGCCATTCAGGGTTTTGTAATTGAAGAGCTTTCCAATTGGTATGTTCGCAGAAGCAGACGCCGTTTTTGGGCTTCAGAATTTAATGCAGATAAAACTGATGCCTACCGAACTCTCTATCAGGTCTTAGTAGAAATTGCCAAACTTATTGCACCTTATGCTCCTTACCTGGCGGAAGAGTTTTTTTTGAACTTGAATGCAGGAGAAAGCGTTCATCTGGAATATTATCCTGTTGCCGATGATGTCTATATAGATACCAAACTGGAAAAGAAAATGCAGACCGTAATTGATCTTGTTTCTTTAGGCAGAGCCGCCAGAAATGAATGCCAAATAAAGGTTCGCCAACCCCTAAACGAAATGTTTGTTCCCGCAAAAGTGAAAGATGATTTGAAGGATATGTTAGACCTCGTAAAAGAAGAAGTAAACATCCGAAAAATAACCTTTGTAAGCGAACAGGATGGCTTTGTGCAGTATGAATTGAAGCCCGATTTCAAAATATTGGGTCCTAAATACGGCAAAAAAGTGCAAGCAATTAATATCCTTTTAAACAACACCCCGGCAGATAAGGTCTTGCAGGCATTTAATTCAACTGGCTTTTATCCCCTAAAAATCGAAGGCGAAACTATCAATCTATTGCCAGAAGAAGTCAGCATAAGCATCATTCCCCGTGAGGGATATGTTTTTGCTAATGCCAAAGACCTCTTTGTAGCTTTGGATACAAAGTTAACTAATGAACTGTTAAATGAGGGTTATGCCCGTGAACTAATCAATAAAATCCAATTTACCCGTAAAGAAATGAATTTGGATATTTTAGATAATATTATTGTAACATTGGTAGCTCCGAAAGATATTGTCCAGGCGGTTCAGATTCACCGAAATTATATCTTATCTGAAACCCTTGGAAAAGAATTGATCTTATTAGATAAACCAACAGCAAATATGCAGTGTTTGGATATCAATGGTCATAAAATCCATCTGGGTATTGAAAAAGTAGTTTCATAATGATTAGGAGGCAGTCATTACTAAATATTGTATAAATTGTGGAAACCCCATCCCGGGAAAAGCAAAATTCTGTCCCGTCTGCGGGGAAAATCAAATTCCCGAACAGGAAAAACCAAAACAAGAGGAAACTAAAAAAGAAAAAGCTCAGAAATCTGCTGAAACTATTTCCCGCAGAAATACTCGTTTGCTTATGAATCCTGGAACCACATTCAGGGATTATACTATAATTAAAATACTGAATAAAGATGCAGAGGGAATAAAATATATTGTGGAAAAGGATGGCAAAGAATTTCTCCTGAAGCTTTTCTATAAGGCAAGTTTAAGTAATATTACCAATATTTTTAACCTTCAACAGCGTTTACAACAACTTAATAAACTGGAAGATAAACACTTAGCCAAAGTGGTTGAAATTGACCCGCATTTTGATCCTCCTTTTATGGTCGTGGAATTTATTCACGGCGTTTCTTTGGCTGACCTAAAAACCCATAATCCGGAAAAATTAACTGAGGACTTTATCCGCTTTATAGCAATCCAAATAGTAAACACAGCTATTACTTTACATCAATATCAACTTACTCTCAGTCAACTAGCTTTAACCAATATAATGATAAATGATAATAACGAGGGAATAATTCTTTCTTCTGCCATCACCTGGGAGGAAAGAGATGAACGGGAAGAAATATTTTCTATTGCCATTATTTTAGCTCAGGCATTATCCCAACACGATTTCTATAAAACATTATACCGTCAGGAGCGCTTATCCACCCAAAAATTTGAATATATATACGGAGTAAGCGTTCCCCTCAATAAAATCCTTGCCGAATGTTTGCACCGCAATATTTTACAGCGTTATCGTAACCTAAATGATTTACTGAATGCCTTAATCAATCTGCCTCCTGTTACGGAATGTGAGATTTGGACAGAGCCAGAAAAGGCACTACCGGATAAATTGGAAGACCTTAGCAAAAAAGATATTCCTAAAATCAGAATTGAACTCCCTTTCTGGATACTGATTGCACTTATCATCATAGTTATTGTAATGTTGCTAACTACCAATATTTTCAGTGTTCTCTTTGGCAGCAAGGGAGAAAAATTAACTTATTCCTCCTGGCTTATGCCTGATACGGAATCGGACACTGTAAATAATTCTGTTCCCGTTGCTGAATTACCTCGCGAAAAACCAACCCAAACAGCTTATGGTGAATTGAAAACCGGTACTCCCACCCCCAGAGAGGATTTTCGTAAGCAGCTCCCTGTTCCCAGAATCACAACTGTTAATCCTCCACCTGTAGCTCCCAAACCCCGTCCTCCCCAAAATATGGTTCTTATTGAAGCAAATACTTTAGGTTTTGGACGCCTGCGGGATAATCTCAATCCTAATGTATCCTTATCCTCTTTTTATATTGACAAATATGAAGTTACTCAGGCAGAATGGAATATTTATATGAAACCCGCAAATTGTTCCACATTTGGAGAAAATTTACCTGTAGATAACATCAGCTGGTTTGATATTGCTATTTATTGCAATGGCAGAAGTGAAGCTGAGGGCTTAACCCCTGCATATAAAATTAGAGGAGTCGGGGCTTCCAGAGTCGTAACTTGTGATTTTAAAGCGAACGGCTACCGTCTCCCTACTGAAGCAGAATGGGAAATGGCAGCTAAAGCAGGAAAACTATATAATTACAGCGGCTCAGATGACCCTGATGAAATCTCCTGGAATAGAGATAACAGCGGCGGCAAAATTCATACCCCAGGAACTAAAAAACCAAACGATTATGGTATTTACGATATGACCGGAAATGTATCAGAATGGGTTTGGGATTGGTATGATGCAAATTATATCCGTTCCCTGCCTACTTTTATCAATCCTACAGGTCCCGAAACAGGAACTTTAAAGGTTATCCGCGGTGGAAGTGTTGCGAATGGTGAAGGTAGAAATCTAAATATTATGTGGAGAGAAAAAGGAGACCCCAATCGCGGATATCAATATGTCGGCTTTCGCTTAGTGCGCAGCAATTGAAATTATTTATTACCGTAAGGTTAATGAGTTAACGGGTGAACAGGTTAACGGGTGAACAGGTTAACGGGTTAACAGGTTAACGGGTTAACAGGTTAACGGGTTAACAGGTTAACGGGTTAACAGGTTAACGGGTTAACGGGTTAACAGGTGAATGGGAGAGCATAAATCTCGGAAGAGCGATTTCCTTGTCAACCATCATTAAATTTTACTATTCTTCCTATTGTTTTGACTTACAATTTTGCGGGAACGAGAGTTTTGACTTACAATTTTGCCACTGCCCTCTCTGTAACCACAACCCTCAATCTCCAAACACTAACAACCGAGCTACAACTGGTCTCCAAACCTCAAAATTGTGAGTTAAAAAGAAGAAAGACAGAGACCAAATAATAAGTTCCGTAGGAACGACACATATTAACAACGGGTTTCAACCCGGTGAAAAGCAGAAAGTCAAAACGAACTACTTGTTTTGACTTACAATTTTGCCACTGCCCACTCTGTAACCACAAACCTATAATTGCAAACACTAACAACCAAACTATTACTGGTCTCCAAACCTCAAAATTGTGAGTTAAAACAAGAACCCCGCACACTGGCAACCGAGCTTCACCAACCCCTCAAATTCCACAATCGTGAAAGAAAGTATTTTTTCACATTTGTAGGGTTGGGATGAATATGTTCAGAAATAGTGACTTCGGGGCGAATTTTTGTTTTAACTCTAAACCGAGCTTCAGCTTTGACAGTTGAAGGCAACGAACAAAATTTCCTGTTCCCTCAAATTATAGTTGCAACCACAAAAGAATCGGTTTAGAGTCAAAACATCACCACCCCAAAAGAATCGGTTTAGAGTCAAAACTCACTTAAAAAATAACTTCCCACAACTTCATTTTTTTCTTGACAAGTTATTCTATCCGATTATTATGTCTCTAGGCATAGAAATTATTTCTTGTTTTTTTTGTTATTAGCGTGCTGAAATATTTCTCATGCTGAGCAGAGCAAAAAGCGAACTTTGGTCTCTAATAAATGAGGAAGGGGTAAAATGAGCCCAGATGAATTAAAGGTGGCAACTTTTTCGGGGGTAAAAGTTAGTCAATGCTTGAAGAGTATCGTTTATATGAGAGGAAATTTATACCTATCAGCTATTATCTTATTCTTCTTCTTATCTAATGCTGTATATCCTTTTTTTATCCTTTTAGTTAAATACTCCTTTATAGTAAATATCCTCTTCACTTTGAATTCACACTTATTTCCCATATTTAATATCCCTTTCTTTATTTTAACTTTTTTCTCGTTATTTTCGGTGGTCTCGTTGGTCTCGGTGGTCTCGGTGGCTAAAAAATCAAACCTGTATACAAACGAAATGCAACCCGCTGTTTTTCTACCGGTGTATTTTAGTTATAATCATCGCACATTATATGAAGTCACACTGGCAAAAACAGCAGTTCCATTTCACCTTCCTTTTCAATACTCAAAATCAAATCTGGCATTCCCTTACCTGCCATTGAATAAACCCCAAACCTTAAGCCTTAAAACCAAGGTAATGCCTATCGTTTAACCAATAAACTAACTCTTCAAGAAAAAAAATCTAAACAAGGAGTTTTTGTATGAAGAAATTATTACTTATCCCTTTGCTCTTGCTAATTGTGGCTTTTGCCTTTGCTACCGAATATATAATCGGAACGGGAACAAGCACACAAACTTATGTCCCTTTTTATGGATTATATGACTACAGCTGGAGCAAAACAATTTATACTAAAACAGAGATTAACACAGCCGGATTAGATGCGGAAGGTAATATTGATGCCATTTCTTTCTATGTTGGCAACACCCCTTCCAATTATCAAATGTTAGACCAAAGGGTTTACATCCGGCATACGACCTTAGCTACTTATGGAACTGCTACCGATGAAACCGGTTCCGGTTATCCTAATAATACTAATTTTACCTCTGTCTTTCAGGGTAATTTAACCTTTAATGGAGGTGGCTGGTTTGATATTGTATTTTCCACTCCTTTTTACTGGAATAATACAGATAACCTTGAAATATTATGGGAAAATTGGGATGGAGATTATGTAAGCGGCTATCCTAATTTTTGCTATACTACTGCCTCTAATACTTGTGTTTATAAATATCAGGATACTTCTTTTCCTGCAGTTGCCGGAACCAGATCTAGCAGCCGTCCTAATATTAAATTTGGTATAATTGATTCACCACCCAATCCTGCAGTATTAGTTTGGCCCCTTAATAACGGTTGGGCTTTTACTAATGATATTCTCAGCTGGCAAAGTGGCGGAAATTATCCTACCGGATATGATGTCTATTTAGACACTGTAGATGGAACTACTTTAGTTAGTGATAACCAAACGGGAACTATTTACACTCCTGTTTTAGAACCTGGAACAACCTATTACTGGAAAGTTATCCCGTTCAATAGTTTTGGATCTGCTACAGGAATAGTTCTCTGGAGTTTCAAAACGCCAACGGCTACTCAATTGGCAGAAAGTTTTGAAAATACAACCTTCCCACCTGTAGGTTGGGCAAATCCCGGAACTTGGAGCCGTAATACAACCTATAAGAAACATGGAACTGCTTCTGCTTACAAATCCGGTTCAACTTCCACTCAGTATATTCTATCCACTCCTAAAGTAACGATAACTGAAACAAGTACTTTAGACCTCTGGACTTTGTGTTCTGCTACTACTGGGACTTTGCAAATTGTCTATTCTCCGGATAGAACTACCTGGACTCAAATTGGCAGCAATATTGCACATACAGCAACATATACCTGGTATAATACAGTTGTGGATTTAAGCTCTCTTGCCGGAAATAATTATTACCTCGGAATCAGAACCGGTCTTCAAAGTGGAAGTTACTATGTTGATCTGATTATTGGTCCGGATATTACTCCTGAAGCTCCAGGTGCGCCTACTTTAGGCACCCCGGCAGATCTGGCAACCAATGTAAATGAATTAACTACATTCACTTGGACAGCGCCTACAACCGGTGGTGTGCCTACCGGTTACAAACTCTATTGTGATACAAATAATCCTCCAACAACCCTGAAAGCAGACCTGAATGCTCTTACCTATACTTTAACTACTCCTCTGGCATATAATACAACTTACTATTGGACAGTTTTAGCATATAACGGAACAGGAAATGGTCCCACAGCTACGGTAAGAAGTTTCACTACGCGAACTGATCCTACCATTTATACTTTCCCCTATACCGCTGGTGATTTTGAGACTGGTTCTTTACCGCTTAATTGGGTTGCTTCAGAAGGTGTAGCTGGAGCTTCCTATCATTGGAATGTAAGCACTGGTGCAGCATCTCATGGTCCTGCAGCACCTCACTCAGGAACATATTTTGGCTGGTTATATTGCTATTTGGCTAATAGTACATATAATCCCTATTATTTAACTACCCCGCCTATTGCTCTGGATGCCACAGCCAAAAGATTAACCTACTGGTATTGGATTGGAACAGATACTTATACCAATCCTCTCTTTGTAGAAATTTCTACGGATAACCAAGCAACTTGGACAACTCTCTATACCCATTCCAATACTTCTAATACTCTTGCCTGGTATCAAAATACGATTAGTTTAGAGACATACGCTTCCACTACTGTTTATCTTCGTTTCAAGGGGATGAGTAATTATGGAAATGGGATGACAGATCTAGGTTTAGATGATATAATAGTAGAAGATATTCCTGCTGCACCGATCATAAGCTGTACTCCTACCAGTTGGGATTTTGGACAGGTACTGATTAACACTACTAAAACTAAGGAATTTACGATTAGTAATATTGGTGGCGGCACTCTTAATGTGTCTTCCATAGCTGTAGCAGGAGCTTATTATACACTGCTTACCAATCCTGCTCCTGTAAACCTTACAGCTGGTCAAACTGCTATCTTTACTGTTCAGTATGCTCCTACGGCATTGGGAAATCACAATGGCACTGTTACTATTACTGATAATAGAGGAACAACAATTGTTAATTTGAGTGCTGTATGTTATGATCCCACGATTACCAGCGCTCAATTACCCTATTCCAATGGTTTTGAAGAGACCTGGACAGGAACTCCTCCAGCACCTGTACTTGGTTGGACAGTTATAAATGCCGATAATGATTCTTATACCTGGAGAAGAGGTCCAACTTATATTGATGCTCACACAGGAGATTATATTGCCCAAGGTATGGGAAATACAGATGACTGGTTGATTACCCCTCCTATTCAAGCAAGTGAAGACCTAAGGATTAAATGGTGGGATGCTGTAGAATCAGCTACTCGTCCCAATACCTATACTGTATTGGTCTCTACTACTGATAATAATATTGCCTCCTTTACAAACAATCTGGGAACCTTTACCTGCAACTGGACTACCTGGACTGAACACACACTGAATTTGGATGCCTTTACCGACAATACAATTTATATTGCTTTTCATCAAACTGCATCTGGTTCTACTGTTTGGGATTTCGGAATTGATGATTTTCTGTTAGAGGCAATTCCTGCTGCTCCAATCTTTAGTTACACTCCCACTTCTATCAATTTTGGTTTGATACAGCAAAACCTACCTGCTACTCCCGTTAATGTTACTGTAACTAATACCGGTGGTGGAACCTTAAATCTTAGCAGCTCTGATATCAGTATCACCGGACCCAATGCAGCAATGTTTTCTTTCAATCCTGCAAATCTTCCTGCTGCTTTAGGTGGAGGACAATCGGTAATTATTCCGGTTTCAGTTACTGTAACTCAAGAAGGTCCGGTAAGCGCTACTTTAACTATTACCTATAATGGTACACCCTATAATGTAGCTCTTTCAGCAGAGGGCTTGCCCTTAGGTATAGTTGTAATCGGTAATGGAACCAGTAATCTTATGCTACCTATTTATCCCTATTATGGTTATACTTACAGCCAGAGTATATTCCTGCAGAGTGAGCTAAATATAGCTAATCAAAGGATTGAAAAAATTTGGTATCATTGGAACGGTGCGGCAGAAGCAACTCATAGTAACAACTGGACTATATATATGGGGCATACAACGAATACCAGCTTGGCTGATGGAACCAGTTGGATACCCTTAAGCAATCTTACCCAGGTTTTTACTGGTGAAGTTGCCCTTCCTGCTACAGCTGGCTGGATTGAAATAATGCTTACAAGTCCTTTTGTCTATAATAATACCGATAACTTGGTTATCGCTGTAGACGAAAACGAAGCAAGTTATGATGGTAGTTCTGTATATTTCTATTGCACTTCAGCAACTACATATCGTAGTATTCGTTACTATTCTGATGGCACCAATCCTGATCCTGCTACACCTCCAACTGGCACAATGGTCTCGGGTTATCCCAATATTATGTTAAAGTTTGATGAAATTCCTACTACCCCGGCACCTGTAACTCTTATCTATCCTGCAAACGGCGCTACTCTTTTGCCTACTACGGGATTTAATCTACAATGGGCACCTGATTTGCTCAATGGTTTACAACCGGATTATTATGCTGTCTATTTATCTCAAGATGAAGATGCAATTTTTGATACAGAATTTCGTTTTGAGACCTCTAATACTCACTTCAATCCAGTAACCGAAGGCGGCATAACTTTCAATTATCTGGAGCGCTGGTATTGGACAGTTGAAGCATTTGTAGGTGAGATATCCGCTGTTGTAGAACCGCCTTTTATGTTCACTATAACGCCTCAACCTGGCATTCTGGGTGTTAATCCCACTTCCCTAAATCAGACACTTACTCTTCCGGATGCGATAACAGCAACACAACAATTAACCTTAAGCAATACTGGAGCACTTCCTCTAACTTATCAAATTATAATTGAAGAAACAACTGCACGGGGAAGTTCTATTGTTCCTCCAGAACAAATGCAAATACCTATTGCCAATCCTGAAGCAGCTAATTATTGTGATAATGCCCCTGTTCAGGGACCGCTTATTGAATCTCAAAGCCGAATTCTCTTTGATCTGCAATTCTACTATCCTACTCAAGTTAATGATGGTGAGTATGGAATAGTTTGTGATGGTAATTACTTCTATGTTAGTGTATGGAATGCTGCTTCATTCCATAAGTATGATCTCTCGGGTAATTATCTGGAGACATTCTCCGTAACAGGTGTTCCATCCGGTTTGAGAGATTTAACTTATGATGGGACATATTTCTATGGAGCTGCTACAACAGCAACAATCTACCAGATGGATTTCAATACTCACACCTTAATTGGAACAATAACTGCGCCTTCCGGTGTTCGTGGTATTGCTTACGATGAAGATAACGATGCCTTCTGGGTAACTTCCAACTGGTCTTCCCCTCTTTATTTAGTAAGTAGAACTGGAGAAACTTTACAAACTCTTACTACAGCAGCAACAAGTATGGGCGGTTTAGCTTGGGATAACCTATCTGGACCTGAACCTACTTTGTGGGCAAATACACAAACCGGAACACACCTTAATACTTTGGTTCAGATTGATCTCAATGATGGTAGTGTTCTTCAATCCTTCAATGTAGATGCTACTGTTGTTCCTGGTTTACCTGCTACTGAGCATTCAGCCGGTGGTTTATGCATAGCTAAAAACCTGATTCCTGGAACTGCAACCTTAGTAGCAATGGCGCAAAATTATGCCTTCTACGGTCTTGAACTGTGCAATCTTATCACCTGGCTTAGTGCGGAACCAGGAACAGGAACTTTAAGTCCCGGTGAAACACCCGCAGTTACGGTATCCTTTGATGCCACTGGTCTTGATTTAGGAACCTACTCTGCTAACCTTACCTTCACACATAATGGTGAAAATGAACCTGTAGTGGTTCCTGTCACTATGACAGTAGGAGGTATTTATCCAGCTGTATTTTCCATTACTCCCGATGTTGCTGTTGATTTTGGCACAATAGAACAGATGAATCCTGTAGTGCAGACCTTTACTATTACCAATACCGGGGGTTCAGGTCCAGTTCCATTAATCATTCCTGAAGATGGTATATATCTGACAACTGATACCGAACATAACTTTGTTATTGATGCACCTGGTCTTCCCGTATCTTTGGGTCATAATGAAACATACGAGTTTACGGTATCTTTTATTCCTCAGACGATAGGAGAAAAAACTGCTACTCTGAACATCCTGGATAATCTTTCCGCTAAGGTCTTGCATACCATTGCTCTAAGTGGAACTGCTATTGCAGAACAAATTTATATTCCTGTAAACCTTACTGCCACTGTTACAGATCAAGATGTTCAGCTAACTTGGGCAAATTACAGTGGTATTCCAGGAAGCCCTGGATGGTTAAGTTACGATGATGGTACAAACTATGATGGAATAGGCACTGGCTCAAGTGGCACTTTTGATGTCGCTATCAGGTTTGATTCCGGAACAATGTATGGCTATGCGGATATGGAACTTAGTAAAGTAAAATATTTCCCTCGTTCAGCTAATACTACTTATACTATTAAGGTCTGGACAGGAAATGATGGAACGCTTACCCCTTCCACTCTGGTTTATTCTCAAGCTCATACTCCCACTGTAAATCAATGGAATGAAGTAGAACTAAATACACATATTCCCATAACCGGAACTCAAGCTTTATGGATCGGTTATGAATGTTTAGTAGCTACTGGCGCTGATTATTATCCAGCCGGCTGTGATGCAGGTCCTGCTGTAGTTGGTTATGGAGATTTGATTTCACTGGGAACTTGGGAAAGTATGGCAACAGCATATCAATTGGATTATAACTGGAATCTGCAGGGATATTTTGATATTCCTACAGGTGGAAAAGCTCCCCGGTTACTCAGTATTCCTGTAATCAATAAAGAACTGCCTTCCAGGGAACATTTGGCTGTCCGATTCACAACTTCCGGTAACAGCAATCCTCCTACCCGGGTTCTGCGTGGATTTAATATCTTTCGTAATAATATTCAGATAAATACTGAACTGGTGCCCACTACTACTTATCTTGATCAAGGTGTACCCTACGGAAGTTACACTTATACAGTGCAAGGTGTTTATTACAGTGCTTTATCCCCAATGTCTGATCCTGTAGTTGTTAATGTAACACCTCCTACTCCTTATCCTCTTCCTTTTGTGGAAAACTGGAGTAGTTCCAGCTTTACTACTAATCAGTGGAATACAACTGCAACTAACTGGATTATTGACACATATAATGGTTTGGAAGCACCATCTGCTTCCTTCAGTTGGAATCCCCAAATAACAAATTATCAGGAATATCTTACGAGCTGGTATTTGGATGCCACCGGGATTTCTAATGTAAAATTCAAATTTGATATGGCATTGAATAATTACAGCACGTATGCCGAAAACTTGTTAATACCTCAGGTTTGGGATGGAACTACCTGGCAGACATTAGATATCTTCTCTTCCTTTGATAATGAGGGAGATGGTTATGCATGGGATACCTATGTATACGATATCTCAGCTTATGCAAGTAACCGGATGTTCCGGATCAGATTCCTGGCTGCAGGTGAAGATTCGTACGAAATTAATTACTGGTATATTGATAATATCGTTGTGGAAGCAATTCCCGCAACTTTGCCTCAGCCAACTCTTGCTATTGACTATGATGGAACCAATGTGAACCTTACTTGGGATCCTGTTCCCGGAACCGACTGGTATCTGATTTACGCTGCTACAGATCCTTATGGTACTTATGACTATCTTGGCTACTGGCCTGCCAGCTATGGAACTGCTCTTAGTTTCACACCTAATAGTAAAGAATTCTATCAGATTAAGGCCTGCTCTATGGAACTTCCTGTAATTCCCCCAACCAAGGGATATAATGTGTTCCATAAGAAAATACCTAAAACTGTTGCAAACAGAAAGTAACTTATTTAATCACAGACAATATGCCCCCGTGTTTTTTGCGGGGGCTTTTTTTTATTTTGACTTACAATTTTGCCACAACCATCACGAAAACCACAACCCGACGCTTGTTTTGACTTACTATTTTCACTTACCCTCCAGGTATCCACATCCCACAAACATCTTCATTTGCAACCGAGTTATAACTTGTTTACGAATTAAAAAATTGTGAGTTAAAACAAGAACCCTGCACACTGTCAACCGAGCTACAACAAACTCACGAATTCCACGGTCACGGAAAAAATATATATTCAGCCGCTCCAGAAATGTGGGGTAGGAATTGTTCGGAAATAGTGACTTCGGGGGGTACTTTCGTTTTAACTCTAAACCGAGCTTCAGCTTTGAAAGTAGAAGACAGTGAACAAAATTTCCTGTTACCTCTGCATATAGTTGCAATCACAGAAGAATCGGTTTAGAGTCAAAACTCCACCGCCTCAAAATCTCGTTGCAAACACAAAAGTGTCGGTTTAGAGTCAAAACTTCCCGACAAAACTTCCCGAAACTTTATTTTTTGCTTGACATAAATTCAGGAATTATTAAAATAGATATATAGGATAATGAAATCACATTGAAGTTGAAGTAATATTCTTAAAACTGGTAAGTTAAGAAGAATGGTTTAATAAAAAAACAGCCATTTTACTACCAACTTGCCAGACGGAAAATTTGGATTATATTGTTATAAGACGAAGAAGAAAACGGTTGAATACGAAATTTCTATGTTGTATTTAGCCGATAGAGATATAAGTTCTCGCTACCGAAAGGATAGTAAAAAGATAAAAACTGCTTAGGTAGTGACGAACTATCAGCCAAGGAACGATAAGATGTCGTTCTTCCGTAGCAAAGGAGTTTAGATGAATTTGTGGATGTACCCAAAGCAGAAGAACCCTAAAACAGTAAAAAGCCGAAAAGGGAAGAAATATGCACTTTGGTGTCTATCCAATTCTTTATTTATTTTCTTTAACCCTTCAAAATCAGTCCTCCAGAAAAGCAGATTAAATTCCCCCGCCACTTCAGGAACTATCAATCAGGATAAGTGCCCTGCAAGGCAAAAAGCCAATAGCAATTTTTCTCAAAAGCCATACAAGCATAGCGGGAATTTAATTACTTTTCCGGAAATACGCAATGCGCTTAAAACAGGAAAACGCAATCTTACGAACTTATTGCACTCTTTTTGTAACCATCATCGCACATTATTACTAAAACACAGTGCAAAAGAAACGAATAGCGTTTTTCCCCATAAGCTTAAACCGTCAAAAACAAACCTGGCATTCCTTTGCCTAACATTGATTAAACCCCAAACCTTAAGCTGTAAAGCAATGGTAATGCCTATCGTTTAACAATAAACTAACTCTTCTAAAACTGTCTCTTCTACACATCTGACGCTGCCGACGATCTACTCTATGTATATCTCGGTGGTCTCCGTATCATTAAA